>Ga0364919_10040_pt1 | contig 70114 bp, 31 predicted proteins | sample SorcelJu500001C7_2_FD_206953 | JGI IMG/M metagenome (GOLD analysis project Ga0364919, IMG submission 206953) | Enriched cells from Trout Bog Lake Hypolimnion, Wisconsin, USA - BchlTB.June20.5000.01.C7 | ecosystem: Environmental > Aquatic > Freshwater > Lake > Hypolimnion/Profundal zone | place... | reverse complement strand
ATGTTCGTATTATACGCTCGGTCTCTATATTTACCCCATCCCGCATCGTAAAATTTGGGCGCCCGTTCGGCGTCACCCGAAATTTTTACTGAAAGCTACGCATGAAACTAATTGAATTCGATTACACTCTACCAAAAGAACTCATAGCACAATATCCGCTCCCTGAGCGCGAGAAGTGCCGGCTCATGGTGCTCGATCGGCTCGCGCGGAAGGTCTTCGATAAGGGATTTGAGGATATCGTCGGTTATTTTAAAAAGGGTGATCTGCTCATTCTTAATAATACCAGGGTCATACCCGCTCGTTTGTTTGGGAAGAGGAAGTCCGGCGGGAAGGTCGAGATATTTCTTATCGAAAAAAAGGACCCGGTAAGCGAGGCGCTCGTCAGGCCGTCAGGCAGGTTGAAGGAGGGTGAGAAGATCCTGCTTGAATCCGGGGATGAGGTCGAGGTGCTGGGTCGCGGTGAGGTTGGAAGGCTCGTGAAATTTGCCCGCCCAATCGAAGATATCCTGAAGAACGCCGGCCATATTCCGCTGCCTCCTTATATAGAGCGCAGGGACGAGTCATCCGATAGAGATATGTACCAGACGGTATATGGTACTAAAGAGGGGGCTACCGCAAGCCCTACCGCAGGACTGCATTTCACGAAAGAGCTGCTCAATAGGGTCAGGGGTCAGGGGGCAGGGGTCAAGTACGTGACTTTGCATACCAACTATGGGACTTTTGCGCCTGTGAAGACGGACGAAGTCGAGTCGCATAAGATGCACAGGGAGTATTTCGAGCTTCCGGCGGAGACCATTGAGGCGATCCGCGAGACAAAAAGCTCCGGCGGTAAAGTCTTCGCCGTCGGCACGACGTCAACGCGTGTTTTAGAGCATTGTTCCAACCTTATTACGATGAACGATAAACGATTAACGATGAACGAGCGGGGCGTTACCGACATGTACATTTATCCTGGCTATGAATTTAAGATCGTCGATCACCTGATAACCAATTTTCACATGCCCAAATCTACGCTCATGATATTGGCCAGCGCGTTTGTGGGATGTGAATTTATTAAGGAAGCATATCGCCATGCCGTCGCGGAGAAATACAGATTTTTCAGTTATGGCGACGCGATGCTGATTTTATAGCGTTTAGCGTATAGCGTATAGGAAAAGATTAAAATCCGGTTTTGTTTTTCTATACGCTATCCGCTAAACGCTATACGCTAATACTGAGGGTTTACACGAATGTTCAGACTTCTGCATAAGGATCGAAATACGCGCGCACGCGCCGGAGTCCTCGAGACTGCACACGGCCCTATCGAGACACCCGTATTCATGCCTGTCGGGACTCAAGGGACTGTGAAGGCAATTTCAGTCACAGAGCTCAATGACTGCCGCGCGCAGATAATCCTCGGCAATGCCTATCATCTCTATCTGCGCCCGGGGCTTGATATCATAGCCAAGGCCGGTGGCTTACATAAATTTATGGGTTGGAATAAGCCCATCCTCACAGATAGCGGAGGATATCAGGTGTTCAGCCTGGCAAAATTGCGCAAGCTCTCGGATGAGGGCGCGGAATTTTCTTCTCATATCGACGGCTCGAAACATTTTCTTACTCCGGAGAAGGTCATCGATATCCAGCGTACGCTGGGTAGCGACATTATGATGATGTTCGATGAGTGCGTCCATTATCCCGCGGCACGGGATTACGTCGAGCAGTCGCTTGCGCTGACTACGCGTTGGGCTCGTCGGTCGAGAGAATATTTAGAAGGGGCAAGGGGCATGGGGCAAGGGGCAAATAGGCCCTGTCGTAAGGACAAAAACATCGTCATTGCGAGAGTCGTGGAGCCTCTTCCTCGTCATTGCGAGGAAGCTGTCAAATACGAGTTGGCTGACGAAGCAATCTCAAAAAGTGAGATTGCTTCGTCGCTCCTGCTTCGGGCTAAAGCCCTCGCAGTCGCTCCTCGCAATGACAAACGGCAGTTACTTTTCGGCATTGTCCAAGGCAGCACGTATCTTGACTTACGTAAGCGCGCGGTGGAGGATCTGCTCGACATAGGATTTGACGGATATGCGATAGGCGGGGTGAGCGTCGGCGAGCCGGAAGGGCTTATCTACGAGATCGCCGAATATACAGCCGATCTTTTACCTGAAGACAAGGCGCGATACCTGATGGGAGTGGGAACACCAAAATATATGCTGGAGGTGATATCGAGAGGGATCGATATGTTCGACTGCGTCGTGCCTACGCGCAACGGCCGTAACGGCCAGGCATTTACCTGGAACGGGGAACTGCAGCTGCGAAATGCCGCCTATAAAGAAGACTTTAGGCCGATAGATGAAAAATGCGATTGCTTTGCCTGCCGTAATCATACCCGCGCCTACATACGCCATTTATTTAATGCGCAAGAGATATTGGGATTGCGGTTAGTTTCGTTGCATAATATTCATTTTTATGTTAAGCTTATGCAAATGTCGCGTGCCGCGATATTCGAAGGACGCTTTGAGGCGTTTAAAAAAGATTTTCTTTCGCACTATAACAAGGAGGAGTAATGAATCCGCAAGTAAATCCGCTCATGAATCTGTTGCCTATAGTGTTGATATTCATAGTATTTTATTTCCTGCTGATACGTCCCCAGAAGAAGTCTCAGGATGATCACAAAAAAATGGTCGAGAGCCTCAAGAAGAACGATGAGGTGATCACTTCGGGCGGCATACACGGCACGATCACCAATGTCAAGGACACGACCGTCACCTTGAAAGTGGACGATAACGTTAAGGTAGAGATACAGAGGAATTGCATCGCCTCTATAAAGCGTAAAGCGTCGGATTAGGTACAGTGATTACAGCGATTTTTTTTATTTAAAGGAGAAATGATGGATAAGAAATTACAGTGGAAGCTATTGGGTATTATTGCTCTAGCTGTCGCATGTATATGGCTTATAATGCCGCCGTTTACCGTTAAGGATAAAGATGGAAGGATCCTGCAAAAGGGCAAGATAAATCTCGGACTCGATTTGCAGGGCGGCATGCATATCGTATTACGTGTTGATACCGCCAAGCTGCCGCTAGACTCGCGTAAAGATGCTGTCGAAAGAGCTATGGAGATCATTCGTAACAGGGTCGACCAGTTTGGCGTAGGTGAAATGGCGATCCAGCGGCAGGGTAAGGATAATATTATTGTACAGCTGCCCGGCGTCACTGACCGTGAACGCGCACTTGAAATTATAGGTAAGACCGCTCACCTTGAGTTCAGGATCGTTTCAGATAATGTGGAGGCTCTTAAAAAGGCCTTAAATATGGCGCGGGATATGGCGAAGGCGGAAGTTGTGCCTACCAAGGCCGAGACAGCACCGATAGTTCCGGAAGCCGCATCTGTCAGGGAGTCTTCAGCGGCAGCGAAAGAAACTGTGACTCCGGTTAGTAAGGAATCGATCGAGGCAAAGGCTCTTGCCGCGGCGGCTAAGGAATCTGAAAAAGTTAAAGAGACCTCTGTCGCTATCCAGGAAGTCCTCGATAATTACGAATTAAAATATCAGGAAAGCGATAGGGGCCGCGAACCCATGCTGGTCGAAAAGAAGGCGTCGCTTGCCGGTGATACGATAGTTAATGCAAAGACGGAATTCAGTACGCGCGGCTTTGGGGAACCATATGTCTCTCTTACATTGAATGCCAAAGGCGCCCAGATCTTTGCGGATCTTACTGCGACCAATGTAGGTAAAAGACTCGCGATCGTTCTCGATGGAAAAGTCGTCTCGGCGCCTGTTATAAGAGAAGCTATTCCCTCAGGCCAGGCTCAGATAAGCGGTAATTTCACAGCGAACGAATCTAATGATCTCGCGGTGCTTTTAAGGGCAGGCGCGCTTCCGGCTCCTGTTGTCGTGGAAGAGGAAAGGACTGTCGGTCCGCTTCTCGGGGCAGATTCGATACATAGCGGTCTAAAAGCGGCGCTGATCGGCACTATTTTGGTTATCGGCTTTATGTTGTTCTACTACCGCCTGGGTGGTGTGATAGCGAACTTTGCTCTTATCCTGAACGTATTGTTGATATTCGCAGCTCTTTCACTTTTTAAGGGCACACTTACACTGCCAGGTATCGCCGGTTTGATATTGACTATAGGTATGTCTGTCGATGCGAACGTTCTTATATATGAGCGAATGCGTGAAGAGATGGCGCTTGGCAAATCGTTGCGCGCGTCAATATCGGCAGGCTACCATAGGGCGTTATCCGCCATCATCGACTCCAACCTCACTACCATCATCGCGGCTGCGCTTGTATTCAAGTTCGGTACAGGCCCGATCAGAGGTTTTGCTGTTACGTTGACCATAGGTCTTTTGGCGAACCTCTTTACGGCTGTTACATGTACCAGGGTCATTTTCGAGATCTTATGCGAACAGTTTGAGTTATCCAAATTGCATTTCATGCACTTGTTTGCAAAGGTAACGAATTTCGATTTCATAGGCAAGAGGCATATATGTTACGCAGCGTCGGCTATATTTATCATTCTCGGCATAGTCTTATTTGTCATGCGGGGAGATAAAAATTACGCCGTCGATTTTTCGGGAGGCACATTACAGCAGTATATGTTCGCTAAGGATATGAAGGTGGACGATGTTCGGACAGCACTTAAGGATATAGGCCAGGGCACTGCCTCTATACAGCAATACGGCAATCCAAAAGAGGTCATCATCCGATCCCAGGATAATATCTCTACAAAGCTAGCTGCCGAGTTCAAAAAACGGTTTGCGGATAATCCTTTCCAGGTTCTCAAAATCGAAACTGTGGGTCCCGCAGTCGGAAAAAACCTACGGCAGAATGCCATACTTAGCCTTGCACTTGGTATGGCCGGTATCATGATATATATCATGTTCCGGTTCGATCTGCGGTACGGGCTTGCCGGTATCATAGCGTTGATACACGACGTCTTTGTCGCAATAGGTGCCATGGCCTTAACGCACCGCCAGTTCGATCTTACGATCGTCGCCGCGCTCCTAACAATTGCCGGTTATTCGATAAACGATACTGTGGTCATATATGATAGGATACGCGAGAACTTACGGCTCGTGAAGAAGGGCAGTTTTAGCGACATCGTGAATTTGAGCGTGAACCAGATGTTGGGTCGGACCATTCTTACTACCGGCGTTACCATGCTGGCTGTCATAGCCCTGCTTATTTTTGGCGGAGAAGTTTTAAATAACTTCTCTTTCTGTATATTTATAGGATTTTTCACCGGTGTCTATTCGACTGTTTATATCGCCAGTCCGCTGGTCATCACCTGGCATCGGAAATCTATTAGTTCGCAGAGTAGGAAGAAGTAGGCGGATTACAGTGATTTAAAAAATGATTACGGTGATTAAGCTTAATCACTGAAATCACTTCTAAAAATCACTGTAATCATCCTTGAAATATTTTTTTAACACGCTACTTTACAACAGAAACAACACATGCGCAAGACCTGGCGTATAAAAGATTCTGATCTTTCCATCCGGAATAGTCTCGCCGAGGCATTGCGAGTATCCCCGATCACTGCCCAGCTTCTCATTAATCGCGGCATAGACGACATCAAGAGCGCCTCCGACTTTTTTGATTGCTCACTCTCCGCCTGCCATGACCCATTCCTCATGAAAGATATGGATAAGGCCGTCACTCGCATCAAAGATGCGATCTCCGGTAAGGAAAAGATATTAGTTTACGGCGATTACGATGTTGACGGGATGACCGGTGTGGCGGTTCTCTCATCGGCGCTAAAAACTCTCGGCGGCGATGTCCGGACCTATATACCGAACCGCCTGGAAGAGGGCTATGGCCTGAATATGGGCGCCATAAAGCGCGCCCATAGCCAGGGTATCAACCTTATCGTGACCGTCGACTGCGGCATCTCCTCGGTAAAAGAAATAGAATACGCAAAGACGCTCAATATAGACGTAGTCATCACCGACCATCACGAGATACCCGGCGCTCAGATACCGAAGGCGCACGCCGTTGTAAATGCCATGCAGAGCGATTGTAAATATCCCTTTAAGCATCTTGCCGGCGTTGGAGTGGCATATAAGCTCGTATCGGCACTTTTTGACGGAACCGGATTTAATGCGGACGAATATTTGGATCTTGTAAGTCTGGGAACGGTGGCCGATGTGGTACCGCTAATCGGAGAGAATCGTATTCTTTCCAAGCACGGTCTCGAGCTACTCGGCAAATGTAAGCGCGCCGGGCTTCGAGCGCTAATGGACGTGACCGGTCTTACCGGTAAAGATATCTCGAGCGGGCACATCGGTTTTGTGCTGGGCCCTCGTATCAACGCCATGGGCAGGGTAGGCTCTCCGCAAAAGGCGCTCGACCTATTGCTTTCAGATGACGAGACTGCGTCGCGGGAGCTTGCAAAGATGCTGGACACTGAGAATCGTTCCAGGCAGAAGATCGAGGGCGGCATCCTGGAGCTGGCGCTTTCCAAGGTGGAGCGCGAAGTGAATTTTAAACACCATCGCGTGATTGTGCTTGCCAGCGAAGGCTGGCATCCCGGCGTTATCGGCATAGTGGCGTCACGCATCGCCGATAGATTTTACCGCCCGACCATCGTGATCTCGCTTGACGGCAAACTCGGCAAAGGTTCAGGAAGGAGCATTGAAGGTTTTCATCTATTCGATTATCTGTTCCGCTGTAAAGACCTCCTCGCGGGATTCGGCGGTCATGAGTCTGCCTGCGGTATAACCATAGAAAAAAATAAGATAGATGCCTTCAGGGACATGATAAATGAAGAAGCCGCTAAAGATATGAGGGAGGAGATATACTCTCCCAAGCTCGATATCGACATGGACGTCCCTCTTAATATGCTCACCGAAGATGTCATCGGCCAGATAGAGAGTCTCGCGCCGTTCGGCGAAGAGAATCCCAGGCCTGTTTTATCGTCAAAAAATCTCACCGTCAAAGACGGTCCCTGGAAGATAGGAAAGAACGGTTTTAAGATATGCGTAACAGATAATACTGTAACCTGCGAAGCTGTAAGCTTCGGCAGGGGAAATATCTCTAAGCCGGAAAACGGCGCCGGCGTCGACCTCGCTTACATCCCCTCCATCAATACCTGGCAAGGCCTGCAGTCCATCCAGTTAGAACTCAAAGACATAAAGTAGAAGCACCCCACGCTTCCGCGTGGGGAATACTAATACAATACTCTGGACAAATTCCACACACGGTAGTGTGTGGTTCTTTGTTTTTCTGTTAGAGAACAAAAAGTAAGATAATTTTGCTTGCAATTATTTTTACTTGTGGTACACTTAACGTACAATAACTTTTTGTTAAATTAATGTAACCGCTTTCAAAAAAAAGGAACGAATAGCCAAGCATGAATTTTCGTTCGCACTTCGTCATCAGGGTCATATCCGCGATCCTGGTAATCACGTTCCTGTCGTCGGACATCGTATGGGCTTACCCCGACGCCAGATCTCCCCGGCCGTATCGCTCGGCGGACAAACTCGCTCCGCCCACTTCCTTAAAAGATAAAGTATTCGAGTACCGCGCATATCTTGAGGTTCTGGAACATTACATCGAAGAAGCATATGCGAGCCGCAGCGATCTCACCGTGCCACTTATCGCGTCCATTATAGAATCATTTAAGGATGAAGTATGGTTTAAGCAGAATATCACCTACGGCGCTGATGGTTCAGAAGTCCTTATCCAGTTTGCCCCGGGAGTCGTCCTCCGGTATTTCAATCCCGCGTCATCCGATGAATTTAAATACATCGCCCCGAAAGACAGCGATGCAGTGCCTGCCAAAGTCATCCTGAACGGTTACGATTCTGCCAAAGAATACGGCCTGACAAAACAGATCCTTAAAGACAAAGCAGCCGAACGCGCCATAAAAGCGATCGAGATATTAAAGTCCCGCCAAAATACCGAAGCCAAAACAGTCCTCGCGGAATTTTCCGAAAAGAAACGCGCCGAAAAGGCAAGTGTTATCGTACGCGAAATGCGCAAGGCTATTACCCGCTTCATCAATTTTCTATTCTCGTCATTGCGAGGAGGCCGTAAGGCCGACGAAGCAATCTCTTCAGCCTTCCGCTATATATATAACAATATAAGTAGAAGGCAGCTCGCGTTCTATGCCCTTATGGGCGTAGCCACACTCGCGTTTTATATCACAGGCAACCACGATGCCTGTATGACTTCCTCCATGTTCTTCGTCATGGCGCCGTGCGATCAAAGGTGGCTGGAAGAACAGCGTCGGCGTGAACTCGAGATCCGGAATGAGGAGGCGAATGAGGAATCGCTTGCAAGGTGCAAGAAGGCCGCAGAAGAGAATAGTGAAGTTTTGGATATACTGGCCGAGGAGATAGCAGAAGAGGTTGCGAAAGAAGCATCTGAAGGAGATGATGATCTTAGCCAGGAAGGTGTCAAGCATGATATAAAACTTAAGGCTATCATGGCCGTAGATGCTTATCTCAGGGCAACGAAGGGCGGCTCCCGTAATTTTAAAGATGCGCTTGAACGCGTTGCGAAGATACTGAAGAAAGATATATTCGTTTCCGGCAAATATACCGAGGAAAAGATCATCGAATTATTAAAGAGGGATAATATATCTAAGGTATTGCGGCAAATCTACGATAAAGAGGATAACGCCCTATCCTATACCGGGGAGGATGAAGGAACTGTCATGAGCCATGACTTCTTACATGGCCACCATCACGATCATCCCCATGTGCATTCCACTTTTTCACATCAGGCAATAGAGGCAGCGAAAAATCTGCACTTTCATGGTACCCATATCCTGATATTCGCAACTCTTGCCGGTTATTACATCGCCCGATATTTCCTGTTAGGACATCCGCCAACAGTAGAAGAAGCTCTTGTTATAACAGCTTGTTTTGCCGCTGCTGTCCAACCGGTAAAAGAAGATGAAGAGGCCGCGCTTGAGAAGGCCTCGGAATACGTAAAATACTGCACCAATAATCTGGATACGCTTGCCGAAAAAGGAAAGATCGACGACGATTATTTCTTTCCGCGATTTGCCGGTACGGTAAATTCCATCGTCGCCAACCCGCAGAGAAATAACGCTATCCTGATCGGTGACACTGTCTGCACCCAGAAATTCGTCGAATCCCTCGTCGTGCGCAGAAAGAGCGATGACAGCATGGCGGATCTGCTCGGCGATCTGAAGAAGGCAAAATTCCTGGAGATAAACACCGCGCGGTTTGCCGAGATACTGGCCATACCATCTGAGCTTGAGACGGAAGTGGATACGATGATCTCCTCCATTAAGAGAGTATACCGTAACGAACGGGTGATCCTGGTCTTTAATTTTGAGGCATATGATGAGATCAGCAAGATGAAATTCGGCGGTGTCGCCCGGGCCCACTTTCTTTTGAAGAAGGCCATAAAAGATCCGTCCATATCCGCATTATTCCTTGTATCTCCGGAGGATTACGACAAACGCATCAAGCCTTCCGCTGAAGAATACAGGGGCGATTTCCAGGAAGTGAATATGACGGCGCTCCGTTTTGAAGACTATCTGAAGGTAGCCAGGGCATATGAAAAGACTATAAGCGAACGCTATAAGCATGTAATACCACAGGGCATCCGCGTCTCGATAGATTCGGAAGTGTTGAAGGAAGCTATCGATGCGGCACAGCGGTACTATAGGCCGGGCCTGGCTGCGGAAAAATTAAAGTCTCTGGTAGACCGGACTATTACGAGCGTATTTAAAAGGCCACCACACCTGAAAGCGCGTAAACAGGAGATAGCTGCAAAGCTCGTCCTCTCCAGCGCGCGTCTTGCCAGGGCCGGCGATAAAAAGCCTGCGGAGGAGGCCTTCCTGGAAGGGGCCATAGATGAGCTTTTAAGCCAGTATGATACGGTTTCTGAGGAGCTGGAAGCCGCTGAAAAACGTATTGCCGGTATCCAGAAGGCAGGCACTTGGGAAATATCTTTTAATGAGCTTGCGGAGCAGATATCCAGAGATACAAATATACCTTTGCGCGACATAACATCTACGCAAGACGAAAAATTAGCCACTTATGTCGATAGCATGAAATCGATGCTTATAGGGCAGGGTGAGATAATCGATGAGACCTACAGGGCGCTCCTGAGGCGCATGCTTAAAACCGGTGCTGATTCTAATACAAATCGTCCTATCGCCGTATATCTCCTGGTAGGTCCTACCGGTGTCGGCAAGACGGAGCTTGCCAGGGCGCTTGCGCAGCACATGTTTGGTTCGCCAGACAAACTGATACGCATAGATATGAGTGAATATCAGTCAAAATATGAAGCGTCAAAACTGACAGGTTCCGCCCCCGGATATGCTGGATATAGCGAAGGCGGAAGGCTTACCAATGAGGTCATGAGAAACCCTTACAGCGTGGTGCTGTTTGACGAGATAGAGAAAGCAGACCCCAGTATCCTGGACCATTTCCTTCCGATGCTTGACGAAGGAGAGCTGACCGACTCTCAAGGCAGGACGGCTATATTCAAGAATACGATAATACTTATGACTTCCAATCTCGGCTTCGGGCGCGAGACTGGATTTGAGCGTTTCGAAGACAACCTTATCGATAAGCTGGTAAAGGGTATGGATGATCACCTGAAGATCCTGGAGAATGATGCGACACCCGATTCCGAGATATGGCAGATAACCCAGAAGCTGGCCGATGACTATGTCGCTGTCCGCGCACAGCTCGCGCGCGCAGGATGCAAAGACGAAGCCCTTGATAATGATATAAAGAACATTCATCACCTAAGCTTAAAAGATGTTACCGGGGATATCGACCTAGACCTTGTCGGAAGCGAAGGTAAAAAACGGCGCTGCGGATTTATAGCCGAGATCGTCAGGCGCAGAAAGGCCGGCGTCGAATACGTTCGGGAGCTTAGACCAGACCGTGTTTATAACAGGATAGCCGAGCTTAAAGATATAATGCCTACCGGAAATGAGGGAGAGGATAAAGTTATACTCGCCAAACTCGATTGGCATATTTCACGAGAGATGGACTACTGCAAACATTGCCTCTTCGTCGCCTGTGATGCGCAAAAATCGGAATTTAGCGAGGAACGTGAGCGGTTGGCCGAAGACTACAAGGCGCTTTCAAAGGCAAGGGGCGCGGTATCGATAGAAGAGAAGCGCGATATCCTTATGGATTACCTGCGCGGCATTGCCAAGATGAGGCTTTTGGCCGCTGTCAGGGAATGGGCTAAAAAGAAGGCGGAGCTTCTGGGCCGTATAGGTATGGACCAGGGTGATGGGCAGACAAAGGATGGCGTTCGAGGCAACGTCGTAAGCTTCAATCCTCTTTCAAAAGGCGATATATCCAAGATCCTTGATATAAAGATGAAGACTATAAACCGGCTTCTGAAAGACGAGGGATATGGAGAGCTTGAGCTTACGCCTTCGCTTCGCGCGCATGTAATAGAAGAGGGATTTGATGTTGTAATGGGCGCAAGGCCCCTTGAGCGGGCGCTGAAACGCATAGTCCTTGCGCCGCTGGCAGATAAGATGCTCCGCGGGCAGATACAGAAGGGCAAGGCGCTCGAAGGAGATATTGGCGGGGACCATGTTGCTGTCTTTAAAGAAATAGATAAGGAAGAGACTGAAAGAAATATCGCGCATAAGGAGTCTATTTTACATATACGCGCGCTCCGGGATGATAATGAGCCGGCTAGTGAAGAAAGGCTTGTAAAGGAACTGGGCGTGGAATACGCAAAAAAGGCCGTTCCGGAGTTGTCAGACGAAGAATTAAAGACCAAGTATGAGATAGACATACCGAAGCCGGAGTATCCTCCTTTCGAGATCAGCGGGAAAGCACTTGACGACAAGATCATTGAATTTACAGAAAAAATGAAAGCGGCCGAAAAGGAGGTCGAAAACCTGGCGAGGCAAATACGCGCCGCCAGGAATGACCAACAGCGTGCGGCGTTGGAGCAGCAACTACTGCCGCAGAGAGATGACGCAAGGCTCTGGAGCAAAGTCATTGCCATCCTCCAAAAGAAGAAAGATGGCAACGAAGAAGAGGCAACCAAGGAATACGAGGACTTATGTGCATCGCAGGACAGCGAATATCAGGAGAAGCGTGCCGCCCTGAACAGGACTTTTTCGAACCTCACGATAGAAGCATACGAAAATCACCTCATAGATCTTCATCCCCCGATCGCCGCTATCGAGGATATCGACCAGACGCTGTCGCAAAAAGTGCGCAATTATTCGCTCATCTTCTCCGAGTCTCTTTTTACCAGGCGCGTCCTCCTCGACAGTTTCGCTCTGCGTGCCGTGCGGGGCGACATGCCCGGATATGAGAATACCCGGATCTTGAGGCTTAAACTGGAAGAGCTGAAAAACTCGTTTTCTGCCGCGGGCCTTTTTGAAGGGAAGATGCGTGATATAGCCGGTGCTATAGAGGAAGACGACATCCGGCGCGGTCTGAAGACCATCATCGTAATAGATTTTGATGATATAAAAGATGAGCTGGAACCCATACGCTCCTGCCTGTTTATGCTCAGTTATTTCCTGAGGATGTTCGATGGGCTGGAGACGGTCTCTTTCGTAATGACTACCGGCCGGCGTAATGTCCTGGATGACCGCTCGTTCGACCGGTATTTTACCCTTATAGAGATAGCGCCGGAAGACCGCGCGAAGTCGATGCAGAACCTGTATCTATATCTCAGGGATTATCTCGAAACCAGGCATAATGGTAACGGCGAAAGCGAGCCTGTCGAGATCACCTTCGATGCCATGGAGATGGCGCTCAAACTCTGGGAGCAATATTTCTCGTCTCAGCCGGCATTTGAGATCCTGAACCGCTGGTTCTCCTCCATCATAGTTGAAAAGAAGCACAGGCAGTCATCCCTCCAGGCCGAGGTCAAAGAGGCTTTGCGCGATCTCACCGTAGAATTATCGGATGCCCAAAAGGATGCGCAGAAAAAGGGCCAGACCTTGACCGCAGGTGTACTGGCCGCTACCCCTGAGATCAAGCGGCACGCCGGTTTAGTCTCCCTATTTTTACAAAAATTGCGCGCACGCGTTGACGTTAGAATAGGAAAGACGGAAGCCCTCGAGGCTATCACGGATATAGAAGATGCACGTAAACAGGTAAAGATGGACCAGTCCCTCTTTAAAAAAGATGAGCGAGAAAACCTGATCAATCTGGAGGATGCCCTTCGTAAGGGTGTTTTTGACCAGGATGAGTCGGTAAAACAGGTAGCCGCGAGCGTTAAAGTCGGAAAGGTGCATCTAAAAAATCCGCGTTCACCTATAGGGTCTTATCTTTTTGCTGGGCCTACCGGTGTCGGTAAGACGGAACTTGCCAAACAGCTTGCGGAGAGCCTTGGCATGCATTTCGAGCGCATAGACATGGAAGAATGCGCGGAGAAGTATAATGTGAGCCGCATAGTAGGTGCCCCTACAGGTTATATAGGTTCGGAAGATGAAAGCAAGCTTATAAAGGCTGTACAGGAACACCCCCGTTCAGTAATCCTATTTGATGAGATAGAGAAGGCACATCCGGATGCTATGGACCTGCTATTGCAGGTGCTGGAAGACGGGCGCCTTACCTCCGGCAAAGGCAATACCGTATATTTTAACGAATGCATAATAATCCTTACTACTAATCTCGGTGTTTTGCAGATTATCAGGAAAGAAGACGGGACCATAGAAGAGGTATCCCTCATGCCCGAGATGGGAAGGGCTATGCGATCAAAGGACCCGCAGAAGCTTATTGAGTTCCAGGAAAAGATGGAGCGTGAAATACGCGCTGCATCAAAGCGCTTTTTCCGGCCGGAATTCCTGAATAGACTCGAGCTATTTCTTATATTTAAACCCCTGCCATTTGATACGGTAGATAAGATCGTAGGTAAATTTATGAACCGTATCATCACTAATTTGAGCGATGACAAATCCGTAACCCTGCGTATCGGCCGGACAGACGAGGAACGAAAAGCGATATACAGATGGATAGCGGAACGGGGTTATGATTCGCAGCAGGGCGCGCGACTTTTGGAAGTCGCGGTAAATAAGCTATTCGGCGATAAGCTGACGGACTTTATGTATATGGATCCGGAACCTTATAAGAAAGGCGACATAATTACCGCTATGATGGAGGACGGGACGCTTCGATTTACTCATGAGAACGCGATAGCGCCTGATGAGTCCGGCATGTCGGAGGATGATGCCCATATCTATGAGGGGCTTGCGGCATTAGCTAATAGGAAAGACGAGCCCATCTCGGTGGAAGACCTTGAGGAGCTCTTTGGTATACGGGTGGAAGCTAAGTCTAATACGGGCGAGGCTATGAATTTGGGTGCGGAGCCTATTAATGGTGTTGTAACAGAGAAGCCCAATTTTCTGACTGTGGACTCTGATATAGAAAAGATGGTGCAAGAGGTTCGGGATGCGTTGCCGGAAAAGGTGACCATGCCGAAGGCCGGCGATGATAAGGAATCTACTCAGGAGGTCTTAGATATACGAAAGGCTGTCGAGGCCGCGATAAAGGCCTCGGTTTATATAGCAAAGATGGCGAACGTCGAATCATATATCTACCAGGCCAGGCGTGACAGTATCAGAGATTTTTATAAACTGGAACGCGGCGATTTAAAAAGTGACGCTGTAAGATCGTTCATAGATGAGACAACCGATAAAAAGGTGGATGTCAAATGGTCGCTTAACGGCAATGAACTGCGTGTCCTGCTTACGTATAATTCTCGTCTTACGAGGTATCTTATAAGGGAGTTATTTACCAAAAAGCATAATTCGAAAAACCAGATATTATCTGATGCCCCTTATTCATTGCAGGGTTTTCTTATCGCGAAACTTAATATAGAGAAGGCTGGCGGAAAGATGGGTTATTATCAGGAGGAAGGCCAGACTCAGATCTGGTTCACCATACCTGCCAAGCCATTCCAGGAGAAGGCGGATGCGGGAGGGTTGGCGAAGCGGTTAAAACAGTTGTTAGTTCCTAGTTTTCAGTTGCCAGTAAAAAAAGAAGACCAAGCCGTCATTGCGAGGAGCGGCACCGAAGGTGACGCGACGCCTGCCCTACGAAGCCCTACCGGTGATGACGGGTCGAAGGGCGAAGTAGGGAAGCAATCTCTGGGTAGTGACGACAACGCGACACCACCGCAAGCTGCCACTGCCGAGGTCACGCCGGCGGATGGGGCGCCTGTTGCCGCGGGGATAAGCAATGCTCCGGCTACAGTCAAAACCGGTATCGACAGTCTTATCAATATGAATCACTCCAGCGCGTGGGTCAATGGTTTCGGTTCATTCACGGCCGGTGATAGTGTCAGATATGTGAGCATGGGCGAGAGCGGAAAGGTATTCGAGTATGAATTTAAGGACGGCGAATTTGTGCCTGTAAAAGGAGCGGATGAGCTGCTCGCGTCACTTATCAGAGAAAACCACGAAAATTCTACGGTATTTTGTCTGAGTTCCTACCAGTACGGCGACCGGACCATATATGTAAGTTTTGGCGCCGGCCCTAAGCAGGTATTCGAATATGAGTTTGTAAACGGCGCTTTTGAAAAGACCGCTATCGCAAATGGCTTGGCGGAACGTATAAAGGAGAAGCACGGCGATTCATGGGTCCGGGGCCTCGGTTTTTATAATATTGGTAATCATGACACTTATGTCAGCTTTGGCGATGCCGACAATGCATTCGAGTATGAATTGATCGGCAGCAATTTTAAGACCATTCCCCAGAAAGACGAGTTTCTGGCGGGTATAGTAAGGGAAAAGCATGGCTCGCAGTCTTCGATCTGCGGTTTGTCTCCTTGCCGCATAGGCGGGCGCACTATTTATGTAAGCGTCGGCTATGGTAAAGCCGGCAATATAGTCGGCGAATATGAGCTTATCGATGGCGCGTTTGTGCCGGTCGATGAAGATAAAGAGGTCCTTGCGCCTATTATCCGTAAACAATTTGACGGTTCTGTGATACGAAATATAAGTTTTTATGGTATCGACGATCGCGCGATAGTTATGGCGATAGGGGATTTCGGCACGATCCGTGAATATGAGATAGTTACCTCGGAACCTGAAGCGCCTGTCACGACCACGTCGTCGCCGCAGGCTGTCACTGCCGAGATGATAAAAAATCTGCCTGTCGTGGTCGCAGACAATCCTAGCGCTTCTTCGAACTATCCACCCGAATATAATTTTCTTACCGAAAGCCAGTGCGCGGCCCTTGCTTCCGTGGCGCAAGGCAGGATACCGTTATCATTAAATATCTACTTCATGGGCGGTGCATCCGGCATGTCAGATGTTGCGATACTTCTTACGGATAAGAACGGATTAGAGCCTATAGTCCAGTTTACCCTGCGCGGTTTGCGGTTCGATAACTCCGACGATATCAATACCTTTGGCAGTGTGTTTAAGGATATTGACTTCGCGCCGCTTATTACCAGGCCAGTGCCGCAGGCCGGATTGGCTCCTATAGGCGGGATCGCCGCTTTTGACAGGATACCGCTTAGTTTCTGGGAGAAGGATGATATGTATAATAAATCGCCCAAAAAAGATGGGAAAAGACTTCCTGATGTCAATACCGGTTATGCTGCGGTTTTTATGATCAATCGTGCGACAGGCGGGTGGACGTTCCAGATCGCCGGAATGAGTCCTATAAACTATCTCGGAGACCAGAAGAAATTCATCTACGATGGCGCAAAACCTGCCACAACGGAATGTATGAGCGATCCGTTGGTCGATATGGAGTGGACCGATAAAGGCCGGTGGACTATCGTCCTTGCCAATGACCAGTTCGATATATTACGCCGTGCCAAAGGTACTTTAAAAAGCGGCTCGATGCCTTGTGCCAAAGGCGTGATCAACCTTAATTGGCGTATAATTTCAGCGTCCGAATGGGCCGCGGAAAAGGCCGCATCTTCCGCCGCGGCCGCGCCGGTACCTCAGAAAGGCGGGCCGGAGAAAATCGCGCTTGGTTTAGAGCCGATCGACCTGAAAGGCTATGGGATCGTTAAGCCGGGTCGTGTCTATGCGTACGGGGAAGAAGGATTATTAGTAACACATACCCTTCCGAATAAGGACGTCGAAGTTTTACAGCTCCTTCCTGGCGGGGAGGAGAAGATGGTCGGCCTTGCGGATTGTCTGGCCTTTGGTAGTAATGGGGATATCCTGCTTGCCGATCGTAGTAACAGCGTAATACAATTCGTAAAGAGCAAGAAAAACAAGCTGGTTGCATTATTATGGGTCTGGCTGCCGAAGAAAACTATAAGTATTGCTCGCCCCACATATCCCGGCAACCTTAACGGCGCCGCCGATATAGCTGTCCGCGGCGATGGTATTATATTCGTCCCGGACAAACGGGGAAGAGCGATATACGCCCTGAAACCGGGCGGCACGCCCGCTAAAAACATAGGAAACGGCGGCATTATTTCGGAGAAGGTGAGTTTCCCGCAACGATTAGCTTTTGATGCAGAAGGCAACATATTTGTCGTAGAGCAGATCCATCAAATCAGAGTCTTTCGGCCCGATGGGAAAACTTTAGCTGACTTCGGCGATGAAGGCACTATTGATATAGCAGGGCTGGTAAAAAATCGGAAGATGCCGTCTCCAACCGATAGAAGTGATAGCGCTATAAGAACTCGGTTATTAAGAAATCTGAAGATGCCGCCGGACACCACTGGAGAACTCGATAGAAATTTTGGTCCTATAGCAATAGACAAAGATGGATATATATTTGTAACATTTTTCGATGATATAGTTGTCCTCAACCCGGATGGCAGGTCTCTCGCGGAAGAATATGGCGGGAACGGAGTGATCAGAGCCGCAGACGTCGGCCTTTCGAGCGTCACCGACATCTCCTTTGGCCCGGATGGGAAGCTTTTAGCCTTAGGTAGAGATGACAACAAAGTGGTCAAGGTCACATTTAATAAGGTAGTCGACATCACGCCGCTCATCCCCGAAATGACGCTGCCTGATATGGACGACGCAGTGAGTCAGATACTTGGCGCGTTGAACGGAGGCGCGCAAGGCGTTGTTGTCATTGCGAGCGACGCCGAAGGCGGAGCGAAGCAATCTATTCCAACTAACAGCTCTCAGCCTTCAGCTAAAGTAAATAAGAATGATACTATCGAGGTGAAGGCAGAGACCGCGTTCGAGAGGTGCGCTAAAGAGTATCGCGCTAAAGTTCCAAGAATGCGTGAACTTATCGACGCCAGCCGTTTAATCCGTATTCCTGCAAGTGATAATCTTGAAAAACCTTTCAAAACTTTTTCTAAGAGTGCACTCGAAGCCTTTGATGGAATAGGGCGTAAGGTTGGCGGTTCAGAGGTTCTTAAAAATGCTGGTAAGGTCTTGGATGAGATAGGAAAAGTTTATGGTGGGCGGATGCATCAGGCAGTTATCGGTGAGCGGGTTGGTAGTTTTGATGGATCACTGGATGCGAGAATACGGTTAGCTAGATACGTATTGGACGATATGGAGAGGACGCTTCTCGAATGTGAAAAACTTGCTAAAGCCGGACAGCTCCTTGATATAGAGACGGCAAAGATGGATCCGGTCATTGGAGAACAAATGATTAATGCGTCGAAAGTGCTGTGGAGCGCAGAGGGGCAGGGTCAAGAAAAAGACGGTGCCTCTCCAGCTACCCGTCAACTCACGGTCAATGTCATATCTAAAGATGCCGGTAAATTGCGTGACCCACGCGCCCCTACCTTCGATAAGGACGGTAATGCATGGGTCGCTAACGATACAATCCACACCATATCCGTTTTCAAGCCGGATGGGACTCTGAATAAATCTATCGGGGAAGGTGGCATCATCACCAAAGAGGCAGGCAGTTTGAGTAACCCGAATCCCCCGACCTTCGATAAGAACGGCAATGCATGGGTGGCGAATGCAGGTACCGATACTATATCGGTCTTCAAGCCGGATGGCAGGTTAAACGAGTCTTTTGGTAAAGGGGGTGTCATATCTAAAGAGGCCGGGAAATTTAACGCCCCCAGTGCCCCTGTAATCGATAATAAAGGCAATCTCTGGGTGATTACCGGACGCAAAACCGCCATATCTATCCTTAACCCCGACGGCACGTTGAAAAAGTTCATCTCCAGCAAAGAAGGTAAATTAAGCGACTGCTGGCCTCCGTCCTTTGACAGGAACGGCAACGCCTGGGTCGTCAACCGCGGCGGGAGCACGATATCGGTATTCAGACCGGACGGCGGTTTAAATAGATCCTTTGGCGCACGCGGGATAATATCCAAGGAAGCGGGTAAATTGAATACCCCGCCCTCAGCCGCAGTTTTCGATATGAATGGCAATGCCTGGGTGTTGAACTCGCCTTCATTTGGTGAACAAACGATATCGGTTTTTAAAGCTAATGGAGAATTGAATAAGCTTTACGGCAATGACGGTGTCATCTCCCAAAAAGCGGCCGGGTTAAACGATCCCCGTTCCATGGCCTTTGATAAATACGGCAATGCCTGGATACTGAATGCGGGTAATAGCTCCATATCGGTCTTTAATCTCGATGGAACATTGAATAGGTCCATCGGTAAAGGCGGCGTCATTTCCGGAAGGGACGGGAAATTAAGCCAGCTGTATTATGGCATAACCTTTGACAGCGACGGAACAGCCTGGGTGGCGAATGCCAGAAAAAAGAATCGTCTGAACGCCTATTGGTGGATATCGAGGATTACGGTAGGGGAACAAGGGGCAAGTCAGTCATCAGCCATCAGCTCTCAGCCTTCAGCTAAAGGAAAAGAAGGGCAGGATCTTGTTGCGGCGGTGAAGGCGCTGGAGGTTATCGTTAACAGAGATTATCAGCCAAGGGGGGCGGGTTATGACGTAAGAGCTGAAAAGCTGTACGACTCAACTATCGGCGATATTTTTAGTAATAGGCAATGCAGGGCGATCGAAAGATTTCTACAAAAATGCGGTTTTGTCACCCTGGAGACTATCGATAACATAATTATAAATATCGATTCTACAAATCCCCGCAAGAAGACTTTTACCATGTTTGTAGATCTGAAAAATGGCGGGCGCTTTTTCCTTGTCAATGAAGGGCCCTGCCCGTCCGGTATTCGCGGCACTAAACCGGAAGCGATACGGCAGATGTTTGCCGCAAACAAGATGAGCCTTAGCGGGCTTGACGATCCCAGCTACGATAGGAAGTTCAAAAACGCCATTGCTAAAGAAGCTCGTCAGTTGGCAGAGAGAGGAAATTCTGTTATTACGAGCGACACAGAGATTGCTTCGGCTTCGCCTGCGGCTCAGCCTCGCAATGACGACGGCGTCGTTCAGGCCCTGACCGACGAAAATCGCGCGAATCTTACCGAGATAATGAAGAGCCCGGCGCTCAAGTATGCGGATGAGTCAGAGTCGCCTGTAGTTGCCGCCAAAACCCAGGCGATACTTGCGCGTTTATACGAGAAGAAGGGTATGAGGGCCGAGGCGGGCCAATTGCGCGAAGCCGCGCTCGATAATTTAAAGAAGAAAGAAACTCGCGAATGGAGCGACGCAGGATGCCTGGCTCTTATAGCGCTTTCATATAAGGAGGCAGGGGATATAGACAAGGCGCGCGCCTATTATGCCGCCGCCAAAAAGCTCTCCGAGACACGTCCTGCCGGCGAAGGGACCGTGTTCGACGCATTCGAGCTATTACTTGCCGAGGCGGAGATATTCGGCGCGGAAGGGTTTAGTGAAGAAAGGCTAAGTGTTCTCGATGAAGAAGCTGTCGAAAGATACCCGCTTGCGATGGAATCCACGCGGCGATTTACACATATGATTCAACTTTATACAGTTCTTGGCAACGGCAAAAAAACTCGGGAATATATAAAACGTTTAACAGTAAGAGTTCCAACAACCACTGCGGTTATACCGGCGCGTGCCAGGGCATATATGGGCGATCTCCTAGAGGCGCAGAAGAGTCTTGATGCCGTGCAATCGTTGCGGACTTCTATGGGGGATGATTTCACGGACGAACCCGGAGAATCAAAACTCATTATCGGTGAGATGGCCATCACCGCCGCTACGATCGAATTGTGTAAAGCTGTCGATATGCGCGGTCTGGCGAAAAAAGCAAGTCAGCCTTCAGCTATCAGCCTTCAGCCTTCAGCAAAAACAATGCCGAAATTTCTGAAAGGCGGAAAGGGAGAACTTATTCGGGTCTTGCTCAGCAAGGCGGATGGTATGTTACCTCAAGGATGGCAGTACAAGCGCAAAAAAGCAGGAGAGTTTGTTCATTTAGGCGATGCCAGCTCTCCCGATGCTGTGTTTGAATCGCGCGGAACAGGTGAGTGGTGGCTTACCGTTAAGGGAAAATTCAGATTTGGGTATACCGACCCGGGTACTTCTAACTCATTTTACAGGATGGAACTTCCGTCCGCTCCTAGGAAAACGCGTTATTTTAAAGAACCGCTCGTTGCCATGGATTGGGACGCGGAATCGCGTTTATGGACCATTGTAGTACACGATGGATTTATAAAAAAAGAGTTATTAAGCGGCTCAAGAGAGTTTCATCTGCCGATTGCCGGGGCCGAAGCTTCTGAAAGCGGCTTACCGTTTAAGTGGCAGATAATTTCAGAGTCAAAATGGAAAAGGATGCAGAAACGAAAGAATCAGGCTATCGAGGAAAGCGGCCAAGGCGTCATCGCTAGGAGCGATGCTGGAGGTAATGATGATGGCGGAGACGGCGCAGAGATTGCTTCGTCGGCCCAAGATGAAGACAATAGGCCTCCTCGCAATGACGAGAAGGTGCCGGATCCTATGACGATACTCGACTCGGCTGCAGAGTTGGTTCGGGACAACGCGGCACCGCAGGCCGGACGGGCGAAGGCATTGATCTGGCGTGCGTATGCGTTATTGAGCGCCGACAAGAGCTCAAAAAACTTTGCCGCTGCGGTCGCGGAACTTACTCAGGAAAAACCCGCTAAGTTCGATATCGATAAGATGATCGAAGAATTCACGAGGGTGGTGGATGTAGAAACGGGGAAGACTTTTGAAGAAGCTGGCAAGGCTATAGAGGTAGGTATGGCGGCTGCGCTTATTGCGGAGGCGTTTGCTTATTCAGGCAACTTTGACGGGGCATGGTTTACCATAAAACAGTCCGAATCGATGCTCGAAAAGTGCCTCGCGGCTGATAAACTGCAGCTCGAGGCGTCTATTGCGAGCGCAAAGGCGGTGCTTGTGATCCGTCAAGTCGCCCCCGCCGTCATTGCGAGGAGCGGCACCGAAGGTGACGCGACGACGCAATCTATGTTAGGCAGCACAGAGATTGCTTCGCTCACCCCTTCGGGGTTCGCTCGCAATGACAATGCGTTCAGGCCTGTGGGGCGTAAGAAGGGTCAAGGGTCAAGGGTCAAGGGTCAAGTAAAAGTAAAAGAAACCGCTCCCGAATCCGACTTTATGCGCGCGGAAAAAGAGCGGCTTGCGAAGGCATATCAGGAAGCCAAGGCAGCGTATCTTGCCGTAAAAGAAGCCATGATCGATGCAATAGAGAGGGGCGATGAAGATGACTTTAATAGCCTGGAGCTTAAGGTATTTGATAAACTCGAAAAGCCATTTATAAATATACGCATATCCCGACTAAAAGATTCTCTTAAATCATTATTTGTGAATAAGTTGCAAGCCATAGACGCAGCGTTACTAGTAGCCAAGTCAAATAGCGCAAAACGTGACGACGAGATAGCTGACGCCCGTAGAATAATGGCACTAATTGATGAACGGTTGCTACAGTTTGATAGGCTGGCAGAGGCCGGGCTTCTTCATGAAATGGACGAAGGGTATTTCAGTAAGGGCAATGAGTTCGATGCCTCGCTCGTCCTGGGTAAATACGACCCGGCAGTCTTTGATGAGCTCACCCCAGAACGGCGTAAAGCACTTATAAAACAATTAGGTTTTGACGCCGGAGAATATCTCGAGAAGTTGGGTTTCCCGGATGATGCTGTCGAGACCTATGCATATTTAAGCCGCCACTGGGCGCTTCGCGGGGAATACGGTAAGGCCTTATTCTTCCTTAAAGAGGCTTTAAGAAATGAAAAGCCTGACGATAAGTGGCAGGCGCAATATAAGCCGGCCATTGCCGCGGCGCTTGCGGCCCTTGGGGATAAAGATGGCGCCCGACAGGCGCTTGAGAGAGCGAGAGCGGCTATTGAAAAACTTCCCTCGTTCGAACCTCCCGGGATCATACCTCCCATTTCAATTCAAGACGTAATTATGAGTAGCCTTTTTGACGACGCGCTTGTCCGTATCGAGATGGGTGAGAAGTTATCCGATGAGGTATTGGAAAAATTGGAATTATTTACTGAGACCGTGTCCGAGGCTGACCCTGTGCGGAGGATGCGATGTGCATCGAAAATGGCGCAGATATATGATCGTCTCGGTCAGGGGACTAAGGTGGATGGCTACTTAATGGTAATAAAAGCCGCATGCGGCGCCGCCTATGGTGAAAACCCGGATATAAAGGTGCCGGATTCCGTAGATGATATTATAGGATACGCGCTTTTTGCCGAAGCTATCTCGGTACGCGATACCCCGGAAAAGTGCGAAGAATATATAAAGAAGGCAGTGGAAGGAGCAGAACGATTGGGTGCGGATGGGAAAAATGCAAAGGAGTATGCATATCGCGCTATCGCACACGCGGAAGCCGTCATATTGGCCAGGATACAGGAGCAAAATAGAAAAGAGCGCGCAGAGCTCGAGAGGAAGGCAGACTTTGCGTATGCGGCGTTCGATTTTGAATGCGTAGCTGCCCGGGCGCTTATGATGCAGTCGCTTTCCAAACAGGAAATTCCGCCAGCCGATCTTATAGCCAAATTCCGCGAAGCCCTTAATGAAAAACTGGGCAGGCCTGACGATCTGGATCCTGCGTATAAAATATCATGGGACAATATGCGGGATGCTATCGGGGGCCTGATCAACGATTCGATCGATCAAATAGAGCGCATAGTACAGATCGATCCGATGCCAAATGATAAAAAGATCGATTTAATACGAACCGTTCTCGACAGGCTCGAACGCTGTCTTGTAGAATGCCGCAAAATAATGAACGCCAAGAAGCTCCTCGACCTCCGCGATGCTATCGTAGGCGGGGAAGAGTGGATCGCGCCGGAGCTTGTGTTGAAGACCTATGAAGCGCAAGCCGTCATTGCGAGGAGTCCCGCCGCAGGCTGGACGACGAAGCAATCTCTGCGCCGCAACGACCCCGCGCTCGAAAAGCGTGCCTGGTTCCTGCGGGAGATCAATGCTCTCAGGGCAGCTCTGGCAAACATCTATCGTAAGTCCGAAAACCCGGCGACCGCGTCGGCGCTATACCGGGCATACCTTGCGCTTGGCAGGGCATATAGCTCTATCGGTGAAGTAGGCTCTCAAAATGGCGAATGGGCTATCGCGACAGCGCGGGAGTATCTGGATAAAACATCCGATACGGCTGCCGCCTTAAGCCATCGTCCCGTTGCTCTGGCATTGAATGAGATGGGTGATATAGCCGCACGCGACGGCGAATTGTCGCAGGCCATACCGGCAGAAGAAGTGGTCTTTAACGATTCTGGCGATACTAATGTTATGATAAGCCGTTTTATCGATCGCCTGGCCGCTGTCGAGATGGATAAGGATGGGATAGGCGGGATACCTGAGAACGTTCTTAATTCGATGCGGCAGGTTGCCTTGAATTCGAGTTCTCCGGGCGATGTGCCCACGTCATTGGCATTTAATTCATACCTGGCCTGCATACTTGCGGTCCTGGGTAAAAGGGCAGAGGCTTTGGAGCGCAGTGACCGGTGCTTCATGCTGCTTTCGATGGAAGAAAAAGAGATCGTATCAAGGGATCAGGGGATCCGGGCTACCCCCAAGTCTGTATGTGAAGGGTATGCGCGCGTTGCTCAGGTATGCGCGTATCTCGGCAATTTTACTGAAGCGCGTCGGCTGATAGGCGAGGCTATGATCAAGATAGACTCCTGCCTTGATTATGAAGCCGCTGAGATCGCTGCCGTGATCAGTGAAGTCGAGGCAATTATAATCATGAAAGAAGCTAAGGAGCAGTTGCCGGTAGATTACTACTCTACGCTTGAGGCCAGGGCAGAGGCCGCGTTCGAGAGGTGCGATGCGATATGGCAGGCCGAGCTTAATAGGATGTTGGCTATGATCGAAGCCGGCGAATTAGACCTGGAAGATCCGATAACAAAGATGGCTAAAGCTCTGGAGGATGCGATAAATTATAAAGTCGAGGGAGGTTTTCTCGAGACTCTATACCGCGCCATGTATCTAATATATCTCTCCATCAATTCATTTACAAGCGCCGCTGACGGCCGTCCTTATTTTGTTCCCTTCACAGGATCTGACGAAGCAAAAATGGGCATAATGATGATCCAGGCTGCCATTGCCGAATGCCGCAAGCTTGCCGATGCCGGCCGGCTATTAGTGATCGATGACGCGATGGTCGGCGGCGAGAAGATTATCGACGCTTCGCGCGTGCTCGGCAAAGACGCCGCGCTTGAAGCGAAGGCGAAGGATGCGTTCGAGAAGTGCGCGGCAATGTGGGGAACCGAGCTGGACAGAATGCTTACCATGATAGAATCCGGCCAATTAAATCTAAAGGACCCGATATCAAAAATGATCACAGCGCTTACGAATACAATAACCGATATAACTGCGGATGACGGGGCCTTTACGCCTCTCGAAAGGGCCATGAATTCTATATATTCCTCCTTTTGTTCATATACATGTAACGTTGCTGAAGGTGAATATTATGTTCCTGCCGTGATACCTGATATTAACAAAGCAAAAGAAGGCATAGAGAAGACTAAAGATGCCCTTGCCGAATGCCGCAAGCTCGCCGATGCCGGCCGGTTATTAGAGATCGATGACGCGATGGTCGCCGGTAAGAAGCTCATCGACTCATCGCGCGTCCTGGGAGCGGCGGCAGTGTGGGCCAAGATCGATAAAATGTTTAGTGGCCGTTCCGACCGTAGTAAGTTGCCGGAGATATACGACCTTATAGATCCAGCGCGTTCGTATCTAGCGGAGTCCGCAGGCGATGTCGTAGCGACCGCGAAGGTTCTAGCGATACTCTCCAGGGCGTTTGCCATTTACGGGTTTGCATCCGAGGCAGAGCTATTAGCAGGGTACGCCAAAGAGGTGGGCCTCGGTGTTAAGGGGCCCGCTGCCCCCAGGGATATGGATAAGGCAGTCATCGGTGCCATTCTTGGTATCACTGCAAAGGACTTAGGAAAAAGCGCGGCAGATGTTAAAGCACGGATCCGCCCGGCGCTCGATAGCGTTTATGCGGAAATTAAAAAAGACGAGAAGGTACCGGACGAGTATTTTGATGTTACGCTCGCCGTTGCTGAATCTGGTTTTGAGCTTACTACCGATGAGGGCATCAGGGAAATGAGCCTCGAGTGGATGGCGAATGATGTTACAGGGGCGGACGTGATCATCAGGATCAGGCGGTGTAGTCTACTTGCCCGTATATATAAGGCGCAGGGTGATGAAGAGAAGGGCCTTCGCTATCTTGAAAAAGCGGGAATCATTACCGATATGCGCACTCCGTATGAGTCCGGCTTAAGACAGGCCTATCTGGCGCAGGCGTTCTCTGATTTTGGGCTATTTGACGATGCGCGTACGGCGATCACCGTGGCGAACGACAATTTAAATGAGTTGCCTGATGATGTTGATAAGAGAAAGCTCGCCGCCGAGATCGCCGTCGCCGAAGCTACCCAGACTCTTGCGATGGCCAAGGAGAACAAGGTTCTGAACGTGGGTCAAGGGGCAGGGGACAAGGGGCAAGAAAATACGGACTACGAAAAAGCGACGATCGCCTGGCTGAAGATGGTCTCTGTTGATGTTAAATGGCTGGTTCCGGGCAATTCAGGAGATGTCCCTACTACCGATATCGATAAAACTAAGTCATTCAGCCGTGTGGCGTCCATCCTCCTTACCGAAGTACAACTTAAAGCCATCGCCGGTACGCTTGAACCGGGTGAGATCATACTGGGGGTAGATATAAACTATACAGAGCCGGGCAGCCTCGGCTCTAAAGACTCATTTTTAACGGTTACCCTGAACCTCGCTGACGGTAAAGATGTGCTGGTTTGCGCTGCTACTAATCCAGGGGTGACCGATACCGTAGAGTCCCTCACGGCCATTATATCCGGCCTTGAATTTAGACGTATCCAAGTCCGATCGTCCGTGCGCCCGTCGCTTACCCCTGACGAGATCCAGACGATTTACACAACTATGAGGAGAATGGCTTCGGCTCCGCGCAACGATCCCACCCTCGAGGCGAAGGCGAAGGAGGCGTTCGAGAAGTACGAGGCGATATTGCGGACTGAACTCTGGAACATCCTGAGCATGATCGAGCCAATCGATGTCGCTTCAGGGCCATTAAATATAACAGATCTCGTGTCAAAAATGGAGGCAGGGTTTGGAAATATTATTAGAGATTCATTGACTGACAAAGCCTTTAAACGTTTTAAAGACGCCATGTATAATTTGTTTATCTGCATTGCTTCGCCTACAGCCGAAGCCGGTGGTTATTACGTTTATTGGGATGGATCGGGTACGGATGCCACTGTGATAAAGAATAGAATCGAGATGGTCAAAGATGCCCTTGCCGAATGCCGCAAGCTTGCCGATGCCGGACAACTTCTTGCTATAGGCGATGCTATGACCATTTCTTTAGATGACGCACTGATCGGCGGCGAGAAGCTCATCGATGCCTCGCGAGTGCTGAACAATCAAGCCGTCATTGCGAGCGACGCCGAAGGCGGAGCGAAGCAATCTCTGCGCCGCGAAATAGTCAAAGAACTTAGCGGCGATATGTGGAAGTATATAGAAGCTTCTGATGATATCGGTAAGGCGAGTGCGCTGGCTATACTGGCTCGCGCCCTTGCGCTAGATGGATCTAAAGAAGCGGCGCGGGTTGTACTGGATGAAGCTATTTCCCTGCAGGATCCCAGCCAGGATATACTCTCGATGCTTACTAAACCGTATATCGCGCTTGCCTACAAGGCTATTGGTGACGATGCTTTATCGGAAAAGTATCTTGCCGAAACAAAGACCGCGTTCGATTTTATTAATAATACACCCAAGGACGCGATTACGAATGAAATGCTGGAAATGCTCGAAAGGTCGCTGGCCTTGCAAGTGCTCGTAAGGGTAGATGGAACCGGACTTAAGGTAGCTGAACAAGACGAAGATCTGCGACAAATAAGCGCCCTGGCAAGTTCGATTTCTTCGCGTTTTGAAATGCTTAGGGTAGAATTATTTGCGCGGCTATCTCAAATTTATTCAGCCATGGGCGATGAGGCTAATGCTGAAAGATACCGGACGTATGCGATCGATAAAGCCCTTGGTAATGACGCTTTTTTAGGTAGGGCAGCATGCAAAACGACCGCAGATTTTCTTATGCACGTTGTGTTTCTGGTAGAGGCCGAAGCGTATCAAGGCAGACCCGATCGCGTAGAATTATCGCTTAAGTCGGTCGAGAGATATCTCGGCAAAGTCTTGCCAGACAATCTCACAGAAGACGAGATGAAGGCGCTGCAAGGCGCTGTCGCTACCGCTTATGCGACTATGGAGATGCGGCGGGCGTTCGAAGCAAATAAAGCCGGCCTCAGTCCAGGCGCGATATTCCCCCGCGCGGCGTCGATAATTGAGCGCGCAGAGATTGCTTCGCCTCTCGCTTCGCTCGAGGCTCGCAATGACGGCACGAACGACGAACAACTAACGACGAACGACGATGACGATCCCTACCCGCGCTACGCGAAGCTGTGCGAGCTCATCAACGCGAATCTCAGGCCTGGTGAGGTTGTCGCGGGTTGCTGGCTATATGAGTATAGGGGTAAAGAACGCTTAACAGTGGCTGTGGGGGTTGTCGATGCATGGCGGACATTGATCTTCGATTTTACTGCTAATGACGTCCTGTTTACCGGGACGCTCAATAAAGGCGAAGGCCTGAAAACTTCTGAGAATCGCGCTATAATCAGGCCGGACAATCCTGTCCCCGCAGGCTTTAAAGATAAGATGAAGGCTCGTTATAAAGAGGCGGACCAGGAGATACGGGAGATCGTTTCCTATCAGGTAGATGCTAAGACCATATGTGCGGCTGTGGGGGATTTTGGCATCGTCGAATATGAATATCGCGATGGCGATTTTATTGAACTGACCGGCGATAATACTATATTTGCGAAGGCCGCTAAAGAGGCAGATATGAAAGAGCCTCGCTCTCTCAAATTTTTCCGAATCGGTGATGACGAAGTAGGGCTCCTGATGGGCGACGGTATTACCGCACTCGCGAGAAAAGTCGTCATTGCGAGGAGCGGTACCGAAGGTGACGCGACGAAGCAATCTCCGGGCGATAAAGAGATTGCTTCGCTCACCCCTGCGGGGTTCGCTCGCAATGACGAGAAAGTTCCCGCAAAGGTCACGCTCGTGTCGCGCGTTGAAAATGCGGTCAAGGGAATAAATGTAGGTGAAAAAGGCAGGTGGATACTGCAGGATGGTAATTATCTGACATGGGATAGTAACGGCGATGTCTGTATCTGGAAAGCCTGGCCAGATGCAAATCCCACATTGAAGTGTATCGTGACGAAATTACTCGAGAATTTAGATGGCAACCCGGACCGTATCCAGATAAATCCGGTCACCGGTGACATCGTGATATTGGGTGACGACGGTTATGTGCGGACCTACACGCAAGAAGGCAATCCGAAAAAGACACTTAAAAGTGACAATTCAACCTCGCCCTATTTTATAGTATTAGACGATGGTTCCATAGGGACCTTTACTGCCGGCGTTGTGCGATATTGGGATAAGGCGGGGGATTTTCGGAATAACGAGCAACCTATAGTTAATATGACGTCACAGCCAGTTTGTCTCGCAAATGGCATGAAGGCTTTTTGCGGATTAGACCGTCTTGATGAAGGATCTCCCATTACGAAGAAATATTTTGCCTTAGGGCAGAATTTTGCCGGCGAGCCCGTATATAAAGCGGAAGCAAACTCATTTGTCGTCTCCCCCGACAAAAAATCGGTCGCTGTTATGAAAGCTGACGGTGTTATCGATTATATCGATATGGATGGGAAATCGATCACTACCATTGTCAGACCCAAGCGGCCTTTACCAAATGGTCTTATAGATGTAGAGAATTATTTTATTTCGCCGGCTGGATTTGTTGTCACGCACGATGACGCTGATGGTTTTATAAGAATATGGCGTCCTGATCCGGAAACTGAATGGTCTGGGTCAACATTTGCCAAGGCAACAGTTTTGAGCAAAGGAGCTACTAACATAGTATTTTCGGGTTCGATGACGATTGTTCCTTTGGCGAACGGCGACATAATCGTCAATGAAAAAGGCACTACCGAAATATCGATATACGATGCGAATGGGCAATGGAAGAATACATTCACCTCATCTGCGAGCGGTAATATGCAGATCGTTCCATTAGGGCCGAATACTGCCGTTATTTTTGACGGGGTCGAGACGACCGGGCTTTTCGCGGACGGTCAATGGATGGGTGGCGTCGAAAGAGTCCTTATCGACACGGCTGATACTAATCGAAAAGGCCTGATCGTCAGCGGGATCTCCGTTTTCGGAGACACTATAATGACTTCCCATTCCGACGGCGCCATGCGCGTGTGGGGGGTCGAGTACGAAGAGGGGCAAGGGTCAAGGGGCAAGGGTCAGTTGTTAGTTCCTGGTTCTCAGTTGTCAGTAAAAGCAGAAAAAATACCTGAAAAAGTAATGATTGTCGCTTCAGTAACACCGGTGGTCGGAGGGGTGAATGTAGGTGAAAAAGGCAGATGGATCCTGAAGAACGGTGATTATTTAACATGGGATGGTAATGGCGGTGTCCGTATATGGGATGGTAAGGCGAGCCGGTCGGACCAATCGAAAAAATTAATTGCAGAATTAGATGAGGAACTAGACGGCAACCCCGACCGCATCCAGATAAATCCCGTCATGGGCGACATCGTTATATTGGGTGACGATCGCATCGTGCGCATTTTTGGGCAGGATGGCATGCGGAAAGCCTTCCTTAATCAAACCCGCGTTGGAAATAGCATTCCAGAAACCGAATATTTTATTATCGACAGATGGCAAGGCGAAACTATTATCAAGACGATCCATAAGGACGTTGTTTTTTACTGGAGGGAAAATGGCGAATATCTTTCCTCGAACGCCATGCCGGGGCGAACTATAAATTCGCAGCCTATTCTTCTGGCAAATGGCGCCTGGGCATATACAGAGCCATTGTTAGGACAAACATTATTTCGTATAGATACGATATTTACAGATCCTACACAAACAAAATATGTGGTAAGTGACGTCCGGTCATTCGTCGTCTCCCCCGACAAAAAATCGGTCGCTGTACTAAAAGCCAACGGCCATATCGATTATATCGATGCCGATGGGAAGAAGATCTCTACTCTGGCCAATCCGCGTTCAGGCTTCGAGCCTCAGCCGCAATTAGGCGTGAAGGGTTGCGTCATCTCGCCCGCAGGCTTTATCGTTACGCACGATAGCGACGATCGTATACGGATATGGAATTATAGTTCAGAATCAGAATATGCCAAACCAAAGGATTTGGGAAACAAAGCGAGTACGGCGATATATCCTAACCCGGTAACGATAGTTGCCCTGGCGAACGGTGATATAATAGTAAATGAAAAAGGCACGACCAAGATGACGGTTTATGGACAGGATGGGCAAGAGAAGGTCACATATGACGCATCTACGAGCGGCGATATGCAGATCGTTCCGCTTAGACCGAATACTGCCGTTATTTTTGAGGGGGACCAGACAACCGGGCTTTTCATGGACGGTCAATGGACGGGCGATGCCGACAAGTTTCTTATCGATACAGATGCCACTAATCGAAAAGGACAGATTGTCAGCGGGATTTCCGTATTCGGAGATACGATCATGACCTCCCATTCCGATGGCGCCATGCGCGTGTGGGAGGTCGAGTACGAAGAGGGGCAAGGGTCAAGGGGCAAGGGTCAGTTGTTAGTTTCTAGTTCTCCGTTGTCAGTAAAAACAGAAAAAATACCTGAAAAAGTTACGCTTGTCGCTTCAGCAACTCCGGCGGTAGGAGGGGTAAATGTAGGCGAAAAAGGCCGTTGGCTTCTTAAGAATGGCGATATCCTGACCTGGAGCGGCGGTTCCAGCTCGCCCGGTAATGGCGCGGTGAATATATGGGATGGCAAGGAGAAGAAGGCAAGCCAGCCGAAAAAATATATTACAAGTCTGTTGCAGGACCTCGACGGCAACCCCGACCGCATCCAGATAAATCCGGTCACCGGTGACATCGTGATATTGGGCGATGATAAGATCGTGCGCATTTATGGGCAGGATGGCATGCCGAAAGGGGATTGTAATCGACCTAATATACCAGTCAAATATTTTGTTATTGCCCAAGATGGGAAGATAATCAATATCCATATTACGGATGCCATATGTAACTATAAAGCTAATGGCGAGTATGAGTCTACCGATGTTCCACCCACCGATACCGGCTATACGATCAGCTCTCAACCGATCGTGTTGGCAAACGGTAAGTATATAGTTACTTCGAAAAATAGATCAGATAATGATGCACCGCCGCAACTTTATTTCATATCCGAGCTCAAGGGGCCGCTTGCTTGGAATGAACGATCGAATAAAGTCTCTATACGCTCATTTGCCGTCTCTCCTGATAAAAAGTCCTTTGCTGTCATGAAAGCCGATGGCACGATGGATTATATGGATATGGATTTCAACGTTATATTCTCCGCCGGCGATGCGCAAGCGATAAAAAGTGGCATCTCCTTTGAGGTCGGAACGAAGGGTTGCACGGTATCCGATGCCGGATATGTCGTTACGCATAATAGCAACGGGTCAGTATTAGTATGGTCGAAGGACGCGAACCCTGCACCATTACGGGAGGGCGGCAAAGAGCTGCGTTGCGATAATCCGCTCACGATAGTGCCATTAGTGAACGGCACTATATATATAAATGAAGAGGGCTCTACAAGAATTGTAAGATACGACAGGGACGGGCAATTTGGATCAGCCAGCGATATAGTTAAAATCCTGGATGGCAAGATACGTATCGTACCATTCGGTGTAGATGATGTTCTGGTCTACAGCGGGCAATCGACATACCTTGAATTCAGGCGCGTATTCGGCCGCGTTGTGCCCAATATCGAGCTCGGTCCTGATGACTCCGCCGGGACAAAATATGGGTCAAATGGCGCGTCGGTTTACGGCGATATTATCATAACGTCCGATTCCAACGGGGATATGAGCGTTATGAAGATCGAGTATAAAGAGGGTCAAGGGGCAGGGGTCAAGGAATTGGCGGGCACGGCATGGCCGTATATAGAGAAAGCCGACACTGAAAGCAAGATCATCGCATTGTCTATACTTGCCCGCGCATATGCGTTAAGAGGATCTTATCCAGAGGCAAATATATTGATGGGTAATGTCATGATGATGCTGGGCGAGGAGAGACAGGTTTTAGAGAAAGGACCATCCGGTTCTTCGTGGGCCATCAAAGCATCGTGCTACCCCTATATTGCCATGGCGCTAAAATCGCTCGGTGATAATACCGGCCGTCCTGAGCAATATTTCGAAGAAGCAAAAGAGGCGCTTACCTGGATAGAAAGTTTTAATGATAAAATGGGATCCAACGTCAGGCAAGAGGATGTGTATCTGGCCGGTCGTTTACAGTTCCTATTGGAACTGGCAAAGCGCGAATTGGGGATGGATCTTACCCCGGAAGATGATGTCATCGCCCTCGAAAGCAAGGCCTCCAGACAACCGACCCCGCGTCCTAAAGCAGAGAGCTATAACCGTATCTCTCAGATCTATGCGCTTGAAGGGAATATAACGAAGTCGGAAGAATTTAGCAATAAGGCATTGGTAGAGCTGGGGCCTTTTGGTACATTCGATAGCGTGTATTGGGTTACATACCAGACCTTGAGGGCACAGGCGTGCGCATATCAGGGTGATTTTACAAAAGCGCGTATGGCCTTTGATGCGGCCATCGAGCGTTTTAAAGATATCAGCAAAGATACTGATCTGAAAGCGGATGTTGTAGCGGCCGCGGCCGGAGCTATTGCCATCGCCGACGCCACTATAAAGATGCGCGAGGCGGCAAGTCAGCTTTCAGCTATCAGTCGTCAGCGATCAGCAAATGAAAATGAATTGGCTGCGATGGAGGCGTTAAAGAATATACGAGTGGATATAGCTGATACCTATTGGGTTAAAAATGATGATCCTTCCAGTCTTGCGGTAATTTTGAGTGAGAGGGGTCGCGTAGAATCCAGCGTGGATAAAGTATTCTCCGAAGGCCAGCAGGCCGAGCTCTTAGCATGTATACCTGATCCTGGAGAGGTGGATTATATAAAATTGGATATATGGCCTCCGAAAGATAGCGGAGATAAATATAGTGTCGGGGGCGGTGTAATATGGAAAGATGAGAGAAGACGCGGATCCCGCCTGGTTACCGAAGATTTACCGACGCTCCGCAGGTTTGATGTGGATGAGGTTATCGCCGCTATGAAAACTGCTACAATTCTTCTTGCGCCACAACCATCCCAGCCGCCGCAGGGGCCGGACGCCGATGATGCTAAAGCGCTTGCGGCATTAAAAGCGGTTCCTGTTGAAATCATCAGGTCCTCAAACAGACGTAACTTGTTAAGCCGGACAGGAGATGTTACCAATGCGGCAGAGCTATTTACCGAGGATCAATTACGCCAGATATCGGCTTCACTCGGAAAAGGCGAGTCCGTCAGCCGTATATGGGTAATGCTAGCCGGCTGGTACGATAACGTTAATAGCAGGGTACAAGTAAGAATGGATACTTTAAATGCAGATAGTGTTTTAATCCATACTGAGCAGAATCCGCCGAATTTGGGAGCGCAATTGGACAATAGATGTAGTGAGATAATGGGATGGCTTAAAGACCTTATAGCCTCAAAACCGTTGAATGGAGGGGTGCCTCTAGTGGCTGGCCAGCCGGACGTCGGAGCCGAGGCGCTTGAAAAATTCCGGGGCCTGGAGGTAAAATTCTTTGAAGATGAATGGTTTACCGGTCTCGAAGGCAAGCCAGATCTGACGCTTAATCCACGATCACAGAAAACTGTAAGTGAAGTATTTTCTGCGGAACAATGTCGGAAGATGTTAGGCTTTCTAATGCCAAGAGAAGAGGCCGAACGGGTTCTAGTAGACGTGATACCGTCGATTCCCGGGGATAGCGAAGAGCGGTGGTTTACTACCTTGCGCGTAAATATCGCTTTGAAAGATGGCACGACCATACAAGTAGGGGCGGTGGCTCTCCTAAAAGATTCCATTAAGACCTTTGATCTCGATAAGATCATGAAAATTACCGCAGAGGCTGCCATTACTACAAGGTTGTTCAGCGAAACCGCCATCGAGTTAGCGCGGAAGGCTTTATCGCGCGGCTTTACGCTGCTCGAGACGCTCGTGCCAGTGGGGGTGCTGGCGGTTGCGGTGCCGATCATGGCTAATCTCATCCCAGGATTATCCAGCGTGCTTCTTGCCGCGGGGATCTGTGCGGCGCTGGCTGTTGTGGCGAAGATGATGGGTAGTGAGTCCATAGTCCATAGCCCATCCCTCGATATAACTCGGGATGGATCCCGAGTGAAGTCGAGGGATCCACAGTCCATAGTAAGACGGAGAGCCGTCATTGCGAGGAGCGACGCCGTAGGCGGAGCGACGAAGCAATCTATGTCTAGTGATGGTGGCGCAAGCAATAAAGAGATTGCTTCGCCTCTCGCTTCGCTCGAGGCTCGCAATGACAAGTACGCGCCGGCCGCTCTATACGACGCCAGATACGAAAAGGCCATCCCACTATCCATGCAATACGCCGCTGACCCGTCAAAGGTGCCCGCAGATCTGATACCACAGGGTGCAAAGATAGTCTTGTCGGAAGAGCTGTTTAATTCGGAAGACAGGGAACGTCTGAAGATAACACTTAAAGCCAATGAGCATATCCAGGTCGTTTCTGCAAGAGAGGCCCACACTGCTGCTATAAATACAAAAGATGCTGAGAATAGGAAGAACAAGGTAATAGTAGTCCTGACAAAGAAAGAGTTCGATGATAACCATCTCTGGGTAGCATCCGATAAGGAAAAAGGAAAAATTACCTCAAGCCTTCTGATATTACAGGAAAAATTAGGCGGAGCCGACTATCTCTATCTCGAAAGCGTATTGAAACTGTCATCAGCTATATTGAAGGCCGACAGGAATGCCGTAGCCGCCTATTACAAACTCATCTCTGGCAGCAACATAAGCGCTGAAGCCCTCGATTCTCTCGGAGTCAACCCTCTGGTCTTCGCGATAAATGCGATATTGGAATTCGACCATATGGCTATGAAGGATGGCGCGGTCTACGAGCACTATCGTGATGCGATGGAGACTTACTTGGCAGCAGCGTAGCGAACCCCACGCTTCCGTGTGGGGAATGTACCGGACTTAGAAAATACCACACACGGCAGTGTGTGGATGCTGCTACCTATTTTCTATAAAAATCTTCTCCAAAATAAGAAATATGATATACTACCTATATGTTCACCCAAAAAAAATTGATCGAAAAATTGCGAAAAGAATCAGCGAGCCTGAAAGCCGAGTTTGGGATAACGAAGATAGCTGTATTCGGATCCTTCGCCAATAATACCCAGACCCGCGACAGCGACATTGATATTGTCGTTGAGCTGGGCAGGCCTCTCGGCCTTAATTTTTTTGATCTCATAGATCGCCTTGAAAAGGTGCTGGGTAAAAAAACGGATATATTGACTACCGATGCCTTGAAGACTATGCGGGTAAAGGAAGTGGCTCGTTCCATCGAAAGAGATCTTATATATGTCTAAGAGGAGACTTCGAGTTAGTTTCATTGGCCGGTGTTCGAGACAGATTGATACATCATTATTTCGGCGTCAACTTAGATATAGTCTGGAATATCGCCAAAGATGAAATACCGAATTTGATCGCTGAATTTAAAAAGATATCATTCCAAAAATAATCCGATTGTCAATTCTATTTATCAGCTCCGCCTAATTACTTCCTCGATTCGCCTCACCTCCAGCAATAGCTCACTCGAAGAATATTCCCGTGTCCTTCTCGAATAGCAATGTGCGAGGTTTATTTTATAGCTAATTTTGACGATTCACGAAAAAAGACTTGACAAATTTGAAAATAAGTGATATACTTTTTGATGAAACATCAAATCGGAGGTATATCATGATAGTAAAAGGCTCGATAAAAATTTTCTATAGAACGATCGCAAGCGTAGTCGCTTGCGTTTTTTTATGGCAGCAGGTTTCATGGGCAGGCGCATTGGCAGAAGACGCGGCCGCTACGACACAGGCAAAGACCGGTTTGATGACGCCTGTAGACCTTATCGGAAACCAGAGCTCTGTGCAGGCGGCTGTTGACACAAAAAATCTTATTGAAAATTATTCCACATCGAACGATGAGCCGCGCACTTTGGCCGTGGAGCCAGGTAAGCCGGTATATACCTATTATACGAGCGGCTGCATGGAGTCCATGACCTTGCCTGCCCCGGATGCCCAGGGTATTGTCTACTACCACTATATAGATGAAGACTGGCAGACCCAGGGCTATGGCAGGGTAGATAAGCAAGTCCGTTCCCAGCCAAACATGGATGGGGAAATAGCCGACATTTTACAATATTCAACACCTGTCAGCAATCCTGTCGCAGGAAAAATCGACAATGATGCCTTGAATGACTATGTCTATAATTTCGGCGGCACGTATGGCACGTGGATCAGTTACGGCACCGGCTCATGTATCCAGTTGACGGATAGAGATGTCACAAATGTGACAGTTTGCGATATCAATAATGATGCCTTAGACGAAATAGTAATGGATTTTGGCGCGGATCGCGGTATCTGGGAATGGTCGCAGGACGGCACATGGCGGCAGATCCACAAGGTGAGCTCGAAATCTATCGCTTCCGGCGACATAAATGGCGACGGCTGTAAAGAGCTTATAATAGACTTCGGCAGCACGTATGGAATCTGGAAGCAGTTCCAAAATGGCACATGGCAGCAGATCCATACATCCACCGCGGAGTCGATCGTTACGGGCGACATAAATGGCGACGGCTGTGACGAGCTTATAATAGATTTTGGCTCCGAATATGGCATCTGGGAGCAGTTTCGAGATGGCGCGTGGCAGCAGATACACAAGGTGAGCTCTAAATCTATCGCTTCCGGTGACACAAATGGTGACGGCTGTGACGAGCTTATAATAGACTTCGGCGCGCAGTATGGCATATGGGAGCGATTTCGGGACGGCACATGGCAGCAAATTCATACAGTCACCGCTGAGTCGATCGTTACGGGCGACATAAATGGCGACGGTTGTGACGAGCTTGTAATAGACTTCGGCGCACAGTATGGCATATGGGAGCGATTCCAGGACGGCACATGGACGCAGATGGCGCCGAAACAGCTTTACTATATACTGAACAAGTCATCATATCAAAACGCCGATTTTACGAACTATCTCGCCACCTCGACGTATTGGACAAATAATGAGCTGATAAAGAAAGAGCGTGTTGATGGAGCACAATCTACATATTATTTGAGCGGCTGCATGGAGTCCATGACCTTGCCTGCCCCGGATGCCCAGGGTATTGTCTACTACCACTATATAGATGAAGACTGGCAGACCCAGGGCTATGGCAGGGTAGATAAGCAAGTCCGTTCCCAGCCAAACATGGATGGGGAAATAGCCGACATTTTACAATATTCAACACCTGTCAGCAATCCTGTCGCAGGAAAAATCGACAATGATGCCTTGAATGACTATGTCTATAATTTCGGCGGCACGTATGGCACGTGGATCAGTTACGGCACCGGCTCATGTATCCAGTTGACGGATAGAGATGTCACAAATGTGACAGTTTGCGATATCAATAATGATGCCTTAGACGAAATAGTAATGGATTTTGGCGCGGATCGCGGTATCTGGGAATGGTCGCAGGACGGCACATGGCGGCAGATCCACAAGGTGAGCTCGAAATCTATCGCTTCCGGCGACATAAATGGCGACGGCTGTAAAGAGCTTATAATAGACTTCGGCAGCACGTATGGAATCTGGAAGCAGTTCCAAAATGGCACATGGCAGCAGATCCATACATCCACCGCGGAGTCGATCGTTACGGGCGACATAAATGGCGACGGCTGTGACGAGCTTATAATAGATTTTGGCTCCGAATATGGCATCTGGGAGCAGTTTCGAGATGGCGCGTGGCAGCAGATACACAAGGTGAGCTCTAAATCTATCGCTTCCGGTGACACAAATGGTGACGGCTGTGACGAGCTTATAATAGACTTCGGCGCGCAGTATGGCATATGGGAGCGATTTCGGGACGGCACATGGCAGCAAATTCATACAGTCACCGCTGAGTCGATCGTTACGGGCGACATAAATGGCGACGGTTGTGACGAGCTTGTAATAGACTTCGGCGCACAGTATGGCATATGGGAGCGATTCCAGGACGGCACATGGACGCAGATGGCGCCGAAACAGCTTTACTATATACTGAACAAGTCATCATATCAAAACGCCGATTTTACGAACTATCTCGCCACCTCGACGTATTGGACAAATAATGAGCTGATAAAGAAAGAGCGTGTTGATGGAGCACAGCTCTGGCACACCGAATATTATGATACCGTTATGCCTATCATGCATTACCAGTGGTTGGATGTCTCACTCGACGACGGAGTCGCTGACGTGTACCGCGAATATGACTCGCTTGGCCGATTAATAAAGAGTACCGCGAACAACGGTTATTATAGGTTATATACCGAATATTTTGGAGCCACCCCTTACGCGAAATATATCCGGGAATACGATCCGCAGGACGAGCTTCGTTTTACCCACACATTTGATAGCCAGGGGACATTACTCTCGACGGCTTTTGCCGGAAGCAGCAGTTATTATTATCAAGGAGGCGTGCTTACAAGGGTTACGACAACCGACGGCCTGATCATCGACTGCGGCACAAATAATCCTCAGGCGGCATTTATCGACGAATCAGTATACGGCGATAAGTTGTCGATCTCGGTCGGCGGAACATCGATAGGATATATAGTGGTTAAGGATGACTGTATATGGGATGCAAATTTACAGACTGGGTATACCGCCTCTATAACTGACGGTGAACTATTTATCCGGGACGCTAATGGTTCCTTGCTCGGCCATGATTATGGCGGCTCAGTAGCTAATCTGGGCACTTTTTATCAACCTGACGGCTATTCCAATGAAGAGTGGTATGGGCTCGTGGAGTGGGGCGGATCCGGCGATGGAGAGGATCCGCTTCCGAGGCAGGCCTATTACAGTATGAAGGATGCGTATTCCGCTATGGCCGCGCCTAAATCGCCATATAATTCCAATATCGCGCAAAGACCGGGGCGGGGGATCATAGTCACCGACGGTTCCCAACGCAATACGCTTGGTTTTTGGTCAGGGCTGGGTGTTACTGGCGGTGTTGAAGTTACAAATTGGCCAGATACGCCCGGGCTAAATAGCGTCGATGTTATAAATAAACGTGAATTAAAATTTATCTGGAATAACCCATCCGGCAGCGAGAAATGGTTTTCCACTAACGTCGGAACGCTCACTGCAGGATTCGATGCCAGCCAGTATAAGTATCTTATGTTAAGGGTAAAAGGGGCTGTCGGCGGCGAGAGTTTTAAGGTACAGCTCCAGGATAATAAGATGCTATATCAGGAATCTACAATACTTAATATGGCAAGTTACGCGGCGATCACAAAAGATTATCAGGATATCTACATACCGTTGGCGGATTTAAGAAGAGATCCGGCGCATTTAAATCTTTCATATTTATATGCGGTCTCTCTTTTATTCAGGGATGCGACAAGTGGTACGCAATCGATATATGTCGATCAGATAAAGCTCGTGAAAGACAATGCGGCTGTATCGCCAAAGGGTGTCTCCACCGGTCCTGTCGCGGTTTCCGGTAACCAGATCTATGTAAATGGCAATCCATTTGAGATAAAAGGTGTAGGCTATTCCAGACATGACCCTACTACCTATAACCGCGACTTCGGGCTCATAGCCGCGATGGGCGCGAATACCATCAGGACATGGGGTACGGTCGACCAGGCGCTTCTCGACAGCGCGGCATCCCACGGTATCAAGGTCGCTGCCGGTTTCTGGATCGAATATGACGCGAATCTTGATCCTACCTCACCGACCAATGTTCGCGAGACGATCCGCGCCCAATTCCGTAATTATGTAAGCCAGTTTAAAAACAATCCGGGCCTGCTTCTCTGGTCGATCGGCAACGAAAATAATCTTCACCTAAGCACCGCTCAAGCGGCCAATTTCTATTCCCTCTGCAATGAGCTTGGCCAGATCGCGTATCAGGAAGAGGGAGCTACTTACCATCCTGTCGCGATCGTGAATTCAGGGTATCAAAACATAGGAGTATCGGCTAACGGCACGACCGATGAGCAGCTCTCGTATATAGATATATGGGGAGATAACAGGTATCCTCAGCAGTCATTTTATTATTACGAGGACTATTTTAACCGCTACGAAAGCCGCACCGATAAGCCTCTATTCATTACGGAATATGGCGTCGACGCGTGGCATTCCAATTCCATTACAAACCCTAAAAGCGGTTATGAAGATGAAGTGACCCAGGCCTCATGGGATAGCGCGTTCGCCAACGAAATATACAATAGTGACGTATGCCTGGGCGGCTCGGTATTTATGTTTTCAGATGAATGGACCAAGACAAATACCCAGTCGACTGTTGCCGCGTCATCCGCTTTTGCCTATACTCGCCGCACGTTCGGTGACGGCACGATCCAGCGGTTCGATAAGAATGGCAATCTCGTCGACACCATTCCGGCAGACGGTATAAAGCGTTACTATGATTATGAGGATAGATGCGTTCGCGAGGTATATGCCGATGATAGCTACGCCGATTTTATATACAAAGACGGGTCTCTTGCCGGGAAAACTATTTTTGCCGCCGATGGCTCTTATAAGGAATATGACGCCGGAGGAGCGCTTTTATATTCATACGCAGTAAATGATGCCGGTTCGGACGCCTCCGGGCTCGTGTCGGTCACGACATCCGATGGGACGATTGTATACTATAACAATGCCGGAGCCATTAAGCATGTCATCATGCCGGATAAAGTAGAGCTTTTTGATGTCACGCTCTATCAGTTCAACAATTTTAAAGATGGCATTGTTAAACTGCCGGACGGTACGATCTTCCTCGTGAGAGGGGGCGCTGTGGTACAGGTGAGGCGGATAAACGGATCTATCTCTCGTTTCGCGGATGGCCTTTTACAGTCCGAAGTTAATGACGGCGTTTTGACCATCTATAATCATGAAAAGGATCCGGCCGGCGCGCTTATAAAGACTACTGCCGAAAATAGCTCAACAAAAGCCGTTTATGATGTCGCGGGCAAGCTAAAATACAGCGTTAAAAGCGATGGATCCGGGATTTTATATGAAGAGGGGATAGTGCGGGCCGTATTCAGTTCTGATGGCACAGCGTATCTGTATGATAAGAGAGTGGAGTCCGCCGGAGGGGAAACGCGCAGTATCTCAGATCTTGCCGGTATTATAGCCGGGAATGGCGAATGCCTTGCAAAGAACGATAGCCGCGTATCGCAGGGGATCCCGAGCCTGTTACGTTATGATGATACGCTGAAGCTGGTTAATATGACCAGGCTCGATGGGCAGACGCTTATTCCTGGCGCTTCCGGGATAGTCGTCGCGGGAGACAGTAATGCGGAGAATTACTCTTTTACCTTCGACGATTTTAATTGTGTAAAAGATATAACCGTATCGCGCGATAACCTCGTGCGCATTTATGATAAAGAGGGCCGGCTCACGTCGCTTCTTAAAGACGACGGAACCATGTTTCGTTTCGCGGATAACAAGCTCTCGCTTGTCGAAACTCCGGATGGTGTCACATTAAAGAATGTCATAGCGGACGGCGATGGCAATGTGACCGGATATGACGTAGTCGAATCGGACGGCAGCCTCACTTCGTACAGGAATGGCGTGATAGACCATAAAGTACGCCCTGGCGGTACCACGATCCGTTATATCCAGGGCAAGATCAACCTCGTAGAAGAGCCGGATGGGAAGATATATAAATATAGTTATGAATTGGACAATAGCGGCACAGTGACCAAGACTTTTAAGGATCTGATCCAATATCGTCTTTCTGACGGAACGGTTCTCGAATTGCTTGATGACGTGATCCATACCATGCGTCTTGCGAGCGGTGCCGTAATTACAAACCCGGTTTTTGATGATAATGGAAAGTTGTTAGCCGGCAATATCGACTTCGGAAACGGTATTCATGGAGAGATTGCAGGAGGCATCCTATCCAAAATACTGCTCGATGACGGGTTGACAGAGCTCTATTATGAGGAAGGCCGCATTGCCCATGCCATCCAGGGGGGAGTCGCGTCTTTTGACTACGAATATACATTCGATCTTTTCGGCAATATTATCGATTCGGTCGTCAGCACAGCGCGTAAGGAGATGCATTACAATCCGGACGGAATACTGACGTCGCTTATTGAAAATGGTTACAAGGTCACTTACGACTCCGGCACCATTGATATTATATCGCTCGACGAGCTCGGCATATCTATCGACCATCCCGTATTTGACGCGCAGTATAGATTAAAAGAAGGCATCGTTACTCTTACAGACGGGAGCGTATACACCTTTGCGGATAATGTGCCGGTTTCGTTCGCCACGCCCGAAGGCGCGCTGGTCACTTATGACGCTTTCGGTTCTATTCAAACTATAACTAAAGACGGTGATCGCAAAGAGTTCATGTATTCCAGGCAGTCCAATGGCGACATTACGGGCACATCGATCCGTTATACACGCAATGGCACCTTAGTGATAGATGATCTGGTGACGTATCTTAAGTCTATAGCCACCGCCAGTGAAGAGCTTATTGTTAACCGCCTGCCGTATAACCTATTTGATTCACCGCAGTATGCGCTCGCCGCTTCATGTAACGCGGGCTCTATATCGATAATTGACCATCGTTTCACAAATCCGCTCCCGGATCTGCTATCTAAATTTGAAGCCAATTACAATATAACTTCCTCCACCACATCTATGCAGGTTACCGGCACGATAGATTTTGGCGATGCAGATTACAGGGATCTTATAGTCGGGATGGGCATAAAGAAGGATGAGACAGTTACTGTGCAGATTCCGGTAAATATCCTTTTTTATAAAGGCACCCAGATTGTATACACCTATCAGTTCGGCAACCTTTCAAACAGCTGGACATACAAGACGATCGCTATCCCTGCGTCAGCTGGCGTCAGGCCAGACAAGGTCGTTATTCAGTTAGCGGTCGGCGGCACGACGCCTTATCAGGGGAAGATATATCTTTCCGAGATCATGCCGCTCCAGATAAAGACCTTAAGACCGGATGATAAGACATGGACGGACAGTCTTTTGCCGGCTGCGTCGGTCGCAGGTTATCTGGGAGCTCCTTTAGGAGATGTATATCGCGCATATACTAATTCTGAAGATTTCTTTAATTCCCCGGACATATTCGAATACTATGGTGCGACACCTCTACTCGTCGAATATAGCGGCACCGATCTCCTCACCAGGATAACGCGCACCAATGGCAGTATATTAGATTATACCGATAAGCATCCGGTGACCATGACCGAATCGGATGGACGCCTTGTCGAGTACACCTATAGCGGCCCGTATGTCTCCGGCGCTAAAATATTTCCTGAAGACGACCTCATAAATCCCGATATCGTACTGGAATATGAAGCCAATCGTATTAAAAAAGCCACTAAGGGCAATGTCGTCTATTCCTATGCTTATGAGGAGGACTCTATTGGCAGGGAGATCGTTGTCATAAAGAATGAATCCACGAGCGATATCTATCGTTATCGGGGCGAGCTTCTCCTGTCTGCTACCGCGGAAGACGGCCTGGTAACTGAATATATTTATGTAAATAAGCGCCTTGACGCTTCTTTTGTGAAATTCCAGGATAAATTAATGGAGTCCTTCCGGTATAGTTACGCCGACGATCTTACGATAGTGACGGATGAAAAAGGGATTCGGCGAACCTACGATAAAAATAACCGCCTGATATATCTCGAGACTGCCGATGGCCTGGGCTATAAGTATAACTATATTACGGACGACCAGAATAACGATCTTCTCGAAGTCGAGCTATATCAGGCGCAGGGTAAAGACGGTATCATCGTATATCATAAAGACGGGGCGGTAGACCATGTCCAATTAAGGGACGGGACTATTATTTATATCAATGATATCCCCGATGCCAATAGCCTCCAGGGCATGACCATCAAAGACGGCCTCGTCGAAAGCGTCACCTATAATACGCTCGAGGTGGCATATTATGAGCGCGATACCCGCGGCGAGATCTCCGCGATACGCGTCGAGAAGGACGGCGTAAAGCGCTGGTATGATCCCGACGGAGAGCTTTATAAGTTACAGTCTTCTCCGGACGAATATTATCTATATACCTATACAAAAAATGCGAACGGCAGTATCGACGATATCAAGGTATCGAAGATCACATACCAGACGGTAGGCGGCGGCATACCTCCGGTCAAGCTCTACGTCTATTCGGCCGGATACGAAAATGGATGGGATACCGGGATATTTGTAGATGACAAGGGGGTCAGCTCATTTAATACGAACTGGTGGTGGACCCGCCGCGATGAATCGTGGACCGGCCGCGGTTATGATGTAGTAGTCGTCGATCAGCTTACGGGAGAGGTGAAGGCGCGTGATATTTTCGATACATATGGCAAGGGCACATCCGAGGCCGACAGGATGGCGGGCTTTATAAATTCTGTGGCCGCCGGTGACTATGTCATCATCGCGATAGGAGATGATGGCGGCACCAATATGACCGAGCTCGCCTATCAGGCCATCGAAAGGGTGGGGGCAGGTGAGATCAGGAATGTCGGATTCAGGGATTCATGGGCGATCATAGGCCGTAAGGGCGCTGCCGCAGGTACGGTTATAGAAGAGCATAAATCGGTCGGCGCCGGCGCTGTGATCCTGCCCGGATATTCTATCGAAACCTCATATTACGACACGAACGGCACTCCCGTATCTTTCAGCCAATATTCGCCGACGTTTTCCACTGATTGGTACAGCCAGCGTCCGTCAAATCCTATGCCGGAAATGGAGCCGTTTAGCATCAACTCCAGGGGCGATGTGGTCGGCTATATTAAGAGCTTTAATTCCAGATATGCGAATTCAGGGCTTATTCGCATCTGGGACTGTAAGCCCGAATACGGTTCATTTGCCACCCAGGCGCAGATGCAGGAGCTGGAGGCATTTCTCTCTAATGCCGGAAAAACTACGGCTAAGGCCATCTATTTTGATGAGCTTTATCCGGTTTCATGGGCTACCAGGGAGGAAGCTATCTACATAAAAGATTATTTCAGTGCCCGCGGGTATAAAGTGGTCGATGCCAGTAGCCTTCGGATATGGCTTAAGGCCAATGGTCCGGACTCCGCCCTTATCATGGCGCAGGATGTGGCGCCGTCAACAATAGTCAATAAATATACCTCTGATAATCTGATCCGCGATTATCTCGATGGCGGCGGCACCGTCGTATGGCCTGGTGATATGCCATTCTACTATGTCGGCTATGCAGATGGTACGAAGTACGAAATAGGAGAGAACGGGCAGAGAAAATATCTCGGCGTCACCGCCGGTATCGAGCCGCGCAAAGATGGTGAAAATCGTTATACCTACGGTTATTGTGCTATTCCGGCATTTACCGTACCGCCAGGCGCCCAGCCCATTGACACATCGGTTTTATATTTCGACCCCTCCGTCAACTACCGTGACATCGATTGGCATAAGGTGCAGGCGTCGATAGGTTACGAATTAAAAGAGGATACCGCCGTATCATCCGTCTATGATAATGACGGCAAGATCATCTCGGTCGCGAAGGCCGATCGGACGGTATCTGTTTATAACGATCAAGGCAAGATAGATTTTGTCTGCGATATTCACGATGATATCATAAGCCGGTATGAGTACGATGCCGACGGTAATATTTTAAAAATAACCCTGGAGCGTGAGAGGCGTGACCTTGAGTTCAAGATAGAGGATGCCGAAAACCTGATCAAAGAAGAAGAGGCGTATCAGTTGGCTCAGGTCGCTGAGCAGATGAATGTCGTCGTGGTGTATATCCATAATCAATTTGAGGCGGTCCGCTCGCCGCTCTATGCCCAGCGCACGGATCTGGTTAACAGGCTCAATAACCGGGAAGACGATAAATGCTGGTTTGGCTGGGGAAAGAAGGAGAAGAACAGGGATTGCGACCAATTGCGCGGAGCCATCGGCGAGGTCGATCGTGCTATCGCAAATCTATATGCGCAGGAATCCGAGCAGATAGCCCTGGCCTCAGATCCGGTCACGGGGGAAGTCCGCAGGCTTAAAAATGACATCGAGGTAAATGCCGAAAACGCGATCAATGATATCAAATCTAAACGGCTCAAGCTTCTCGAGCAGATCGCAGTCAACGAAGCCATCCCCGTCGTGCATGATTGCTATCGGACTATACTCGGTCGCGATCCCGGCACGAGTGAGCTCGAAAGATGGGTAGCCGCGGTCAAGGCATCTCCTACGGATACACTTGACATAGCGGCGCTCAAGACGGAATTGCAAAATACGGCAACGTATAGCGAATATACTAAGCGCACACAGCTTCGCGATCAGATCTGTTCCGATATCCAGGCCATGCTTACGGGGTATCTCGCGAAGACCGACGCGGAGAAAGCCGCGTTTTTAGCATCACTCGGCCTGGATGGCGCGCAAGTCATATCGTTTACCACAGGCGACATCGCGACTATAGTTACATGGCTGCAATCCCAAAATGTGCACTTTGCCAGGTCGGCCGCGACGATAATAAGCGAACTTCTTAAGGGCACACCATCGGCTATAGCTCCGGACTCGGCCGAATATCGCATACTCATACAGAATGCGATCCTTGTGGATATATTTACAGGGACGATCAATAAATTCACCGAGGGCGATCTGTATATTTCCGCTTACTCTATCTCAAGGGTGGCGCATCTTTACGGGCTTAACCTTACTTCCGCGGAGCTCACATTCGCGGAGCTCACGGTGCAGGTGGCTACAAAGAAGACGCCGGTATTTGTCGACGGCAATCATTATATCGTAGTCCTCTCCATAAATGAGGCGGCAGGCACCGTTACCTATCATGAGCCGTCAAAGGGTGAATTTGGCGAAACGGTTACGGTAGGGCTCGGCCAATTTAAAGAGATGTGGAAAGAGGGCTATGCCCTTACGCAAAATATACCTGCGCGGCCCGGCGCTTTATTAACCGACTACGAAGCGCAGAAGATACGCGGGGCGTGCTTCTTCGGTCTTGAGTGGATAGTATTCGGCATTATCAGTATCGCCATGGCGGCGATACAGGTGATCGCCAGCGCAGTTATTGTTATCGTCCAGTCGGTGGTTATACCGCTCATCCAGGCAGCGCTCGGCGCATTGGTCACATTCTTTCAGACCCTTGCGGCAGGGATCACCTATATAGGTAAGACCCTCTTTTTCGGACTTAAATTCATCGGCCTATCACTATTTAAAGGGTTCACAGGTTTTGTCGCAGGGATAGGCAGTATCTTCGCCGCCCCATCTGCCGGCTCGGCTGTTGGCGCTATAAGTCCGTCGTTTATGACGTTTGCAGGAAAGACGATAGTAGGTATTGCCACTAATTTTGCGCTGAAGGCCGGGCTCGATGTTCTCGGCATCGACACTAATATTACTAATTTCGTAAGCGCATTCGTAACTGGCGGTATAGCCGGGGCTATAGGAGGCGCGGGAGGCTTCTTTAATTTCTCGAGCGCGATAGGTGCATTCGTGATGGAGGGGGTAAATCAATCCGGAACAGTCCTCGGCCTTCCGCCTAATATCACCAGCATCCTTTCGATGGCAAGCGGCTCCATTGTAAATGGTTTATTGTCTCCCGGCACCGATATTGCCAATCTATTCCGAAATGTCGCTATAAACGTATCATCAGAGCTCGCATATGTCGGCATAACTACGCTTGGCGATCTCGCCGGCATCGATCCGCGGATAAGCTACTTGGCGGGAGTGGGGCTCAGAAGCACGCTCTCTTCGGGTTTAATGAGCGGCTTTGATCTTGGTCAAATCTGGGGAGGTGTTCAACAGGGGCTGCTGCAGGGGGTGACTAATATTGGGTTTAGTTTTGCTACTGAAGAACTGGGTATAAGTCCGCTTCTGGCGAATATCGGCTTCTCGGCTATATCTGGAGCCATAAACGCTGGTATTCAGTCTGCGACAGGCGGAAGTAAGGACGTGTTTGTCAGCTTATTTAGTACTTATAAGCAGAATGCCTTAACCCTGCTGGGTTACGGCGACCCTTCAAATGCGTGGCAACAGGCTGCGTATATTTCGCAGATATTAGATTTTAGTAACATAGTGCAAAAGAGGGGGCTCGTCGAGGCTCTGAACACTTACGGAGCAGGGTTCTTCAATGCTGTAGCGGTGAGTAATATCGTGCAATCAGGTTACACTATTGGGGGCTATTTTGCCGAGAAACTACAGAAAGGACAATATGGGACAAGGACGTTACAGGATGGTAAACAGGTTAAAGAGGTATTGGTTAAAGATCCGCAGGGTAATATTATCGCCAAAGTTTTCTTTGAGCAGAAGCAGGTCGGTGAAACGATCTATTGGGATATCGTGGGCAGGGAAGATGTGATCGGCGCCGGTTCAAATCTTGGTTGGGGTGAGTTGGGGGTGGATACCTATGGTAAACTGGGCTATACGGATGCAGAGTTATATTCAATGTTCGATTCAGATATTCAGTATCAGCGAGTGGTTAATGGACAACAGGCGTATGCGGAGATTAAGGACTTGGAGGGCAACACGCTCCTCATAATCGAGCCAACCGCAGGCGGGCATTACAACGTGTATGATTCGTATGGGGAGTACGTGGATGCAAAAATTAACACTGTATTAAGTGGAAAAACTTATTCATTTGACGATGCTTTGCTAAAGCGTTACCAAGAGCTTTATGGCACGAATTCCGCCTCATTATTTGACGTTGATTTAAGGAATCCTGACACAATGGGGTTATTATTTAATAGTTTGTCTTTATCATCAAGCGACATAGTGAGCTTTAATTTTACACCTGAACAGAAACAGCAAATGACATACGTCATTCTTAATGGAATAGGTAATCCGTGCCCTGAAGGAGTAGCTCCGGCTTATATGAAGAGTTTTGCACAACAATTAGCGTGGGCAGACCCAAGTGGTGCAATTGTTAAAAGCGTTGCCATGTTTCCGTATAGTGGTTACCCAGATGCTAATGTAGATAATATAGTTAATTGGATTGGAAATGCGTATCTTGGCGGTCATGAATTAACGAATGATGTAATAAATGGTATGCAATCACAATTTAGTGGTCAAATCCCATCCAATATGATCGGCGTTGCTTACAGCGGTAGTGGAGACCCCTTCATCCAAGCGGTAAATGAAAATTCAAGCTGGGATGTAAAATCAATCGTTTTGGTGGACACGCCAATAGCATATGGTAGAAAAATTACTAATCCAAATGTAAATAATGTTATAATGATTACGGGGATGGATGACCTATTGGCTGGAATGGGGTCTATCTACAAAGATTTTAATAATAATCTCCAGCCGTTGGATATTTATAAAATAGCATTGATTAGCGTTGGTCATGCGGATTTTGCAAACCAAAATTCCAATGACCCCACAGCTATAAAAGTAGCAAAGTTTTCAGCCTACGCTACAACACTTGCTAATAATAAAATAGAGCTCGAAAACTTTTTAAATACCGCTGAAGGGATAACCTACGACCCCAGTTTAAAAATGTATGTAGTTGATTTAAGTAAGGTGACGTATGAAAACTAAAAACTTCGTAATAAAAACAGTTGTAATGATTGCTGTAATCTTTTTAATTATTATAATCGGGCTGAACATAAATCAAAAACAAATGCAAAAAAATAAATCAACAGCAGTTGTTGTAGTGGGGTCTCCAAGTGGTGGCTCGACTTTGTTTCAAAAGGAACTTATTGGAGCATTTAAATATAAAAGTTTTTTAGATAAAGGCGATGAGTTAGTAAAAGAAGGGAAAATAGATGGTGCTATTAAAGAGTATGAAACGGCTTTTTCTTTAGCGAAGATGCGAGGAGCAAGGGGAGTTGCTTTGTTTGCAATGGCAGATGCTTATGAGAAAAGTAGAGATTACGAGAAAGCATTAAAACAGATTAGTGTTATACGTGATAATTATATAAACGACTGGGCGAAAGAACCAGTTGTCGAACGAGCACTTTATCTTGACTATGCCTTAAGAGGTGAGTATGACCTCGCAGTCGAACATGCTCAAAAAGCACTTGAGGAAGATGCCAAGCTTCCAAATTCTCCTAAAGGTGGTAGTAAAGATTATATTGAACATCTTAATAACTTGAAAATAGCAAAAGATTACATTATGAGCCTCAAAAAAAAGTAGCACCCCTTGTCGCTCATGACGTTATGCATTTGGGTGCATTTGTGCCCCGTTTTTTCAGGCGAAATAGGGGACAGCGCCCTATTTCAGTAACGCACACACTTTATATAGTATTTTACTTTTATGCCAAGAATAGCACGTATCGTAGCTCCAGGATTGCCTCACCATGTTACACAGCGCGGGAATTACAGGCAGAATGTATTTGATGATGATAGCGATAGAAGACGTTATCTTTTATGGTTGAAGGAGTATAGCCAGAGGTACGATCTCTCGATACTTGCTTATTGCCTGATGTCCAATCATGTTCACTTTATCGTTATTCCGCAAAACGATGACTCTATAGCTATGACATTTAATGCCGCCCATATGCGATATTCCCAATATCGCAACAAGAAGACTAATGTCACGGGACATCTATGGCAGGGGAGATTCTTTTCGTGTGTTATGGATGACAGGCACCTTATAGCAGCCGCTCGCTACATCGAACGAAATCCCGTAAGAGCCCGCATAGTAAAGAAGCCATATGAATACATATGGTCGAGCGCTAAAGACCACTCGGATAATACGCGAACATCAATTATAGATGTGCATAAACTTTTTAATTATGTAGAGATATCTCAGGATGAGTGGAAACGATTTATAGATACGCAGGATCATGTGGAAGATGTCTTGCTGATACGCAAATATACTACGACCGGCAGGCCATTGGGAAGCGGTTCATTTATCAAAAAGCTGGAAAAACAGTTTGGCGAGAGATTGCATGCATTACCGGTAGGTCGGCCTAAGAAGGAAAAACAGAAATAGGGCGCTGTCCCCTATTTTCAAATAGGGCGCTGTCCCCTATTTTCCCTATTTTCCAAAAGAAATGAACGGTAAATATAGTGTTGGATTTAGCGGTATGTATCAACCAGATTATTTTATAAGCCGTGAGCCCGCTTATACTGCTTTAGGAAAAATGGCAAAGGCGGTTGTTAAGACGGTCGATTGGGACAAGGACAAGGAGAGGTTTATAGATAATCTAAAACAAAACGGATATGATGTTCTATCGCAATCGGAAATAACAGTCTCAAAACAGCCAGCGTTGAAAATCGAGTATGCGTCAAGCGTGGTAAAAATTAAAATGTTATATATTAAGTTAGGTAAGGATTTGTTAACCCTGTTATTTGAAGCCCCGCCTGCAGAATATAATCAATATAGCGAAGTATTTGAGCAAATGATAAAGTCCATTGTTATTCGAAGCGATTTTAAGATTACGAGTGTAGCCGAAGCACTGGCGAAAATAACACAGGAACAGATTAATGCGAGATGAAACAAGCAGCAAAAAGTAGCACCCCTTGTCGCTCATTAATCCTGCCTATCAGAATCCCTGATGGGATTGTATTCGGTGTATGTTATGCAGTTTATGAGGTAACAATCTCTTTAAATTACGTAACTTTTGAATCTATCTTGCCAGAAATGACCCGCCCCTTTATACTATTATAACTCAGCCTAAAGTGGTCTTGACAAACCCGACCACTTTAGGCTGAGTTATAAATTTTGATATAATCTTATCACTATAAATCATAGCGGATTAAATGGATAGGCAGAATTTGCCACTAAATCCTTTGTGGCATTTTTTTCTCTGCTGTTCTTGTCGCTCTCAATTTTATGATGTATACTTAATAACACTTCAAAAATTGCAATAAAACTTGCTAATAATGGTTAATGGAGATGCTTTATGAAAGCGAAAGACATATTTAATCTTCCAGAATTAAGTGAATACTTGATGATATCGAGAAGCACGCTTTACAAAATGACCGAAACCGACAGGATCCCTTATTTTAAAGTCGGGCGGCAAATTAGGTTTAGTAAAGAGGCTATCGATAAGTGGATTAAGTCTCAAGAAGAAAATAAGCACAAAAAACATAGATAATGGCTATGTAATAGGTAAAAGTAAATAACCAAGACAATCTAAAGAAGGTGATAAGAATGGATAATGAGAATGATAAAGGTGTAATCCTTATAGTGGACGACGAAAAGGAAGTGACTAACAGCTTGAAGGGTTTCTTTTCCGCTATAGGCTATGATATGCTCACAGCCTATGATGGTAACGAGGCATTAAAGGTCATAGACTCTATAAAGAGCCTCGATCTTATACTTCTTGACGTAAGGATGCCCGGAGTAGACGGTATCCAGATACTTAAGCACCTACGAAAAACTAAGTCCAAGACAAAGGTAATTATAATAACTGCCTATGATAAAGAAGTGAAGGCCGAGGTAGAGAAGATAGGTATAGACGGTTTCTTCGCTAAACCCATAGACCTATCCAAGCTTATAGATAGAATACGCTATGTCATAGCTGATTCTAAGGATACCAGAGTCTATCCAACTAAGGAGAAGGCTGAGCCGGAGATTAAGCAGACGCCAAAGGCAAGATTGTTATTTGTCGAGCCTAATCCAATGGTATACGGTTTTACTTGTGGATTTTTCGCAGGTCAGGGGCTCATAGATGGCGAATACGAGATGAAGGTTGTCTATGGGGACACAGGCGACCTTGCAAAAGAGGGGCTAAATGTCCTGTATGATTATCAGCCTGATATAGTGATAATGTATGATTCCCTATTTAATATGGCAGATACGAAACAATTTGCCGGTCTTATGATGGGTTCGAGCCATAAACCAAAAACGCTTATTCTACATGGTTTAATTCCAAAAATGAGTTATGATATTTTTGAGCTTGGCAAGGCTGGCATTAAATTCTGTAATCAGAACTCGATGGATGATGAGGGGTTCAGGGTGTCGAATAAGAAACTCGCCGATTTTGTGGCGAAAGAGTGCATAAAATATGGGCTGGTGAAAAAATGATAGAAACAAAACAAGATATAGAAGTATTAGAGGCATCTCTTATCTCAAAAATTAAGGATTATGAAAAATCATTTTCAGAGATTGAAAATGTATTGTTAAAAAAACCAGATGAATGGGGCAGGCATCAAGGAGAAGTCAATCGTCAGGTCGATAATATTTTTTGTGATATTTCGAATTTTGAACGCATTACTATTGCTAATGAGCAAAAAGATAGACTTGATAAATTTAGGGATTATTTTGTAAAAAATATTCGAAAATCTTTTTTGAAAGGCCATTATATTGAATGGAGTCTACACAAACCCCATGGTTACGCTGGTGATTTTGAGATAATGGATGAGATAAATGTTAACAATCCAACATCAATTGGCGTTAAGCGTCTTTATGACAATTATTATCAAAGACTGGCAATCTGTAGTGCCGTAAGGAATAGAAAAGAAGACTTCAAGCGACATATGGTTGATTTTGCAAGTATGAGGCAAGGAAAACAGCTACGAATCATGAGCCTTTCGTCCGGCCCGTCTCGTGAAATACAAGAACTGCTTTTATCCAATGAATCGATCAGAGAGAATGTATTTTTTGATTGTTATGACCACGACGAAAATGCTCTAAAATACGCAAAAGATGTATTGATGAATTTTTCAAAAGTCGACTTTATTCAAGAGAATGCCTTAAAGATGAGTTTAGCCAAAGATATTAATTCCAGAATAGATAGAAAATATGACCTTATTTATGCTACAGGTTTGTTTGATTATCTGAATTATAAGATATCGGTCAAGCTGATAGCAAATCTAAAAAAGCTGTTAAATGCAAACGGTGCTCTTCTTATCTCAGACGCAAGAGATAGATATAGTAATCCGTCTGCTCATTTTATGGAATGGATTGCAGAGTGGCATCTTATCTATAGAAGCGATGAAGAATTCAAGCAAATATTTATAGAAGCTGGCTTCAAGGAAAAAGAATTAAAAGTTTATTATGAACAGCAAGGAATTTTTCAGTATATACTTGCTTATAACGCGTGAAATAAATCAAGGGAGAGTGTAAATTGAGAGTAGCGATTACAGGTGCCACGGGACTTTTAGGAAGAAATCTTCTATTCGAGATTATTAAGCAGAACTTGGGTAATCTTCGAGACCTAGAAATATTTGTACTAGGTCGAGACGCGCCAGATAACAATATACATGGTAGGATTGAGCAGATAATTTTAAACGATGGCGTTTATTATATTTCTGCTGATAATAAAGAAATTGCGGAAAATGTAAAAAAATATTGTAAAATCGGTATCAAAGAAATGAATATAGATTTGATTAAAGAGAACATAGGTATTGAGTCAGAAGATATGAAGCAGCTTAAATCCAATCCAATAGACTTTTTTTATCATGTAGCTGCTTCAACAGATTTACGTGGCACTCCTGCATCGGCAAAGTTGCTAAGAGAAACAAACATTTATGGCACACAGCAGATATTGAAACTGGCTTCTTTGCTTAAAATAGGAGAATTTTGTTATGTTGGGACCGCCTATTCATACGGGGATGTGTCAGGAAATGTCGAACCTGTTCCTGTAGATACGTGTCAGGTATTCCGTAACCCTTATGAAGAAACCAAGGCGAAATCCGAAGTACTAGTAAGAGAATTCGCCAAAGAAAAAAAAGTGCGTTGTAGGTATTTCAGGCCTTCTTCAGTTTGTGGTAGACTTCTCGAAAATCCCTTGGGCGCTACGAGCAAATTCGATGTCTTCTACGCATGGGGTGCTTTTTTCTTACATATAAAATTAAAAAAAATGGACGCCAAAAAGGATAAATACAAAGAGCCTTTTGTCTTAGATGTCAGAGCTTGCTACAACCTAAAGGGCGGGCTTAATATCGTTCCGGTAGATTATGTTGCCAAGGTGATGTATCAGGTATGCATACAAAACGATCCGGGAGAGATTTACCACTTGGTTAATGATCAAGAATGCCCTCACTCCTTATATCTGAATTTCATGTTGAATTCGTTTAATATTCAAGGGGTGAAACAAGTGGATAATATCCCTGATGATATGAATGATATGGAGAGGTTGTATTATAAAACCGTAGGCAAACAATTTACCCCTTATATAAATGCCAAGCCGATGTTATTCAGTGTTGAGAATCTTAAAAATGTTTTAGCTAAGGCAAGCCTGCGCTGTCCGCAAATAGATAAAAAGGCGCTATGTATTCTTGTTGATTATGCTAAGAAGTATGATTTTGGTATGACTAATATTAAATCTACAGTTAACAACCACACAAAAGAAAACATAAGATGAGCATATATTCTTACCCAGTTCTTCTGGCAGCCATTTTTTCATTTATTGCAGGTTGCATAATATATAATTCTAATCGGAAATCTCAAAATAATATAAGTTTTTCGCTATTTTGCTTTTCGCTATTTGTTTGGTTATTTGGGTATGTTATAGCTTATTCAACTAAAAGTGAAAAAACAGCTTTATTTTTCTGTAGGGTAGCGTGTACCGGAGCAATGTTTACAGCCCCGGCTTTTTATCATTTTTCTGTATCTTTCACAGAAAAAATTAATGAAGTAAAATTTGTAGTCTTATCTTATGTAACAATGCTCCTAATAGTTCCTTTTTCCATGAGTTCCCACTTATTCTTAAGCGGGGTATATAAATATTATTGGGGCTATTATTCAAAAGCAGGTTACCTGCATCCTTTATATCTAACGATATTTTTTGGAATGTTTTTGCGCAGTTTCTATTTACTTTGGAAAGAAAGGAAAAGGAAAGATTTAGATCCTAAGCGTAGAGTCCAAATAAAGTATATATTCACCGCCTATATTTTAGCATTAATAGGTGCAATCGATTATATACCAAAATATGGAATTGAAGTATTCCCGTTTGGTTTCTTACTTGAAATCTCATTTGTAATAATAGTTGCATATGCTATCTTCAGGCACCAGTTGCTTGATATAGAAATTGTTATAAAGCGAACAATTGTTTTCGCTTCTTTATTTGCCATAGTTTTTGGTATCTTTGTTGGGATAACGCTTTTGATACAACAACTTATTGGTGGTGCTAGTAATCTTGTGGGACTAGCCGTTAGTTCTCTCGTTATAGTCTTTACAGTTCGTCCAATCGAGATTTTCCTCATCCGTGTTACCGATAAATATCTATTCCAAAAAAAATACGATTATAAGCATCTCATAAGAGAGTTTATGGATGAGTTAAAGACCATGGTATTGAATACCACTGATATAGCTCAATCAACCGTGGATTTTCTTAATACCTCAATCCGTCCGATAATTTCGGCTGTATTTATGTATAATAGATTTACGAGTCGTTACGACCTTGTTGCATCAAATGATTTTAAGGATAATGATTTGAAAATCGCAGGTAGCTCAGAACTTGTTAAGGTATTAGGAGATACCGGAAAAATTGTCATTATAAGGAACGATAATAGATTGATGTCATCTCAGGAAAGCATCCAACTCATAACATTAGGCATAGAATTAATAATACCTCTTTTAATACATAAAGAACTTATAGGTTTTTTGTGTTTGAGCAAGAAAAAGTCCGATGAAGATTATTCGACTGATGACACTGAAGCTTTGTCTGATTTGTCAGGCGCCTTATCAATCTCATTAAATAATGCCCAGCTCTTTGACGAAAGGGCGGATGCGGAAAAAAGAGCCCTTGTTGGCACGATTGCTACAGGCATAAATCACGAAGTCGGTAATCCTTTAAATATTATAACAATAAAATTGGACACGTTTCGTATCTTGGCAAAAGAAGGTTTATTAGCGCATAAGACTAAAGAAGAAATTATAGAAGAGGTTGATAAGATAACAAAGGTCTGCCTTGATAGCGCTCAAAGAATAGCGGAGATAACAAAGCAGGTGTCAGAATTTGCGAAGCCGGATAAGAAACTCATATTTGGTAAAGTCGGTATAAGCGAAGCGATTGACGAAACGATAGCATTCCTTAAACATGGAATGATTTTAGATAGCGAGAAAATAGATAAAAGAATTTTATGCGAACCTGCATATGTGTTTGCGGACAGAGGACAGTTAAAGCAAATTCTATTTAATTTGATTAAAAACGCATCTCACGCCATTGATAAAGAGAAGGGCAAGATAATAGTAAATGTCGATAAAAGTAATAGTAGTGAGATTGCTATAAAAATTATTGATAATGGACATGGTATGCCAAAAGAAGTTAAAGACAAAGTATTTACCCCATTTTTTACAACTAAAGAGCCGGGGAAAGGAACAGGATTAGGACTCGCTCTGGTAAAAATCATGGTTGATAGAAATAATGCTAAAATTAAGGTCGAGAGCGAAGAGGGGAAGGGAACAACCTTTACTTTGATTTTTAAAGGGGGTTTCTTATGAGCAAGAAAATTCTTATATTAGATGATGAAGGCGAATACCTTATTTCCTTGGGTAATTTTTTGCAAGAATTTAAATTCGCGGTTTGCATAACGATGACTACTGCGCAGGCACTTGATGCTATTAAGAAGGACAAGCCGGACTTAGTATTATTTGATTATAAGTTACCTGACATGGATGGAGATTATTTTCTTAAAAAAGCCAAAGAGCTCAGCCCGTCAACTTCGTATGCATTAATTACAGCTTGGAACGACCCTATAGTGTTAGAGCGATTTAAAAAGATGGGTGTCGCAGATGTGGTTCTAAAACCAATTAATCTCGAAGCGCTCCTAAAAAGCATTAAAGCTATTTTAAAAGGGTAGGAGGTTGTCATGATGAAACTCCTTATAGTAGACGATGAGAAGGGCATAACAGATTCTCTTAAAGATTTTTTTATACACAGGGGATTTAGCGTTGAAACTGCTAATAGCGGGGAAGAGGCATTAATAGCAGTAAAAACAAATAAGCCGGATATTATTTTTCTTGATATTAGAATGCGAGGAATCAGTGGACTCGATGCGCTCGAAAAAATTAAGAAGATGGATAAAGGCATAAAGGTTATAATGCTTACCATCCATGAAGAAAAGGAGATAGTCAATAAAGCAAAGGAGCTTGGGGCTGACGAATATATAATAAAGCCTTTCAGGATAGATTATTTGGAAGAAGTTGTTATTAAAAAAGTGCAGGAACTGTTAAAGGAGAAGGATGAATAAGCCCGTTGTATTGGTCGTAGATGATGAAGTTGACGCTCGCAATACAATCATAGACTTCTTAGAGGTAAGATACGATTGTAAATATCGTGAAGCTAAGGATGGTGACGAAGCCGTAAAGTTTGTCAAATCTGGCCCTTGCGACGTGATGCTTCTTGATATTAGGATGCCCAAGAAGAGCGGCATAGCAGTAATAAAAGAGGTAAAAGAGATTAACCCGAAAGTCGATATAATCGTGGTCTCCGCATATGTGAGTGATGAGGTGTCAGAAGAGGCGATGAGGTTAGGGGCGACTGACTATGCGGTAAAACCATTAGATTTAGGAGTAATATCTTTGAAGTTTTCGAATATCTTGGAGAAACGGGGGCAGAAGGTCAGTAAGATTTAGGATTTTGAATAATTATGCAACGTGCCTTAACGGTCTTAGACGGGTTTTCAAAGTGATGCGGTATGTTGCTTGCGAAAGAAAGACTATCATCTCTGCGTAATAAATGCTTTTCGCTACCTATGTGGCATAAAATCTCACCCTGCAATACAACAATCTGTTTCTCGAATCTATTCACATCGACAGGATCTTCTTCCTCTTTGGTAATCCCACCCGGCAGTAAGCCCAACTCCATAGTTAAAAACTTGATACTGCGAGGACTTAGTATCTCAGCTATTGCCTTCTCGTTATAGATATAGGTATTATTAACCCTGTCAGACGCCCGGACGATGTTTACAATCTTAGACGCTTCCTCTTCGGTGCCTTCCCGAAGCTCCTTTAAGGACACCCCAAGCCCAGTACATATCTGATATAAGCTCTTTATACGAATGACCTCGCTATGACCTTTCTCCAAACGACACAGGGTATAGTAGGAGAGGACGTTATCGCCGAATATAGCGGTAAGCTTCTTATGAAAGTCTTTCAAGCTTATCTTCAGGACGTTCTGACGGATATGCCGAATCTTTTCGTGTAGCTTCATTATATCAATCTCCCTTTAAACACTATATAGTTTACATTACAGACCGGGATTTGTCAATAGTAAAATTGCGAATACTGACTATTTTTTTCAATTTTAACGCAATATATATAGATGTTTTATGTCTTAACATTTAATCATAACATATTGGTATGTAATTAGTTATGATATAAATAAAAATAATGTAATTGCTGTTTGCTTATATAATCTATTGACAAAACGCAATCGCATGATATGCTTGTATTGTAGCTAAAGAAAGGGGTTAACCATGAAAAACATTAATCACTTAATCGATACCGTAGGGCAGTCTCAACGACATATGCCAGCGTTGTTATCGTTGTTCCTGGGACTGGTAGTAATAAAGAAGAAACCGTCGGTTTTTTTCAGTGATGACGAAGCAGTAGGTGATAACATACCCATAACGCTCATGGAGTCGATAAGAAGGTGATTTTTATGGAAAAGGTCATTTGTATTGAATGCGGTAGTATGGGGTATACGGCCTCGCCTGAGCAAGTGCCTTGCCAATGCGGTGGTAGGCATAAGGCGATACGGTCAGGCTGTAGAGCTTGGCGGCGTTCTAAACGAAATAGGGTGTTATCCCAGCTTGGCACAAGGTCGGGATAATGTCCATAGCCGATGCCGTATGCACGGCGTCCTTGCGGTATCGGCTATTCTAAAAAGCGAAAGGGGTGATTAAAATGAAAGTCTTGATCGTAATAAGAAGAAGCCCGGCGCAACGTTTTCTCATGGAGCTTCATACGAGTGAGCTCATAAAAGAGGTCTCGTCTCTCCTTGCAAAGCGGAGAAATTCGCAGGCCATGGCGACAACGCTTGCCAAAGGCAGATTCGACAGGGAAGTCCATGAGAGCGAAGCCCAAAAGGTAAAGGCTGATATAATTCTCACGGAGGAGAGTGCGCATTGGGATTTAACGAAGAAATAGAAATAGTCAAAAATTTGACGATATCCTATTTATAGTGTATACTCATGCTCAGATGAAATGTTATGTGATCAATGACAGTACATTATGTGCCCAGCGTTAGAGATGTTCTGACGCTATTTTTTTAAAAGAAAGGAACAGAAATGAATAAAGGAATTATTTATATCTTATTAGCTGTAGCTATTGCGGTATGTTTTTCCCCTGTGCAGTCTGTCTATGCCGCCAATGCTTCACGTATGATTGGATTTAGCGCAAGAGATGAGGCTATGGCCGGTGCTACTACCGCTTCCACGGAAGATACTTCCTGCCTCGTAAAAAACCCCGCAGGACTCGTAAGGATCGGGAATAGGATCGATGCTTCATATGAAAATATTCTTTTACATGATGTGACTTTACGCCCCCAGGGCCGGCCTATACCACTTGCCCCTATTTTTAATTTTACAAACGCGGATATGATTGAGCAGAGCAATATAAATTATCTACCAGGTGGCAACGCAGGTGTTAGTTACCGCATCCCGGGGACTGATAAATATCCCATATCAGTTGGTATCGGAGCATTTACGATAGGCGGCATGGCGCTTAATTATCCCAGCCCGAGACTAAATACAGCTGTGCTTAATCCTACTGGAAACAATAATTATGACAAGATGCTGGATTTAAGGAGTATGAGGATCGCGCCTGGGATAGCTGTCGGATTTACTGATAAGCTCTCTTTTGGAGCCACTGCCAACATAGAATTACAAGGGTTAAGAACGAACCTGGCGGAGGTGCCCGGTCTTACAGAGACAGGGGGAGCGGGTGACTGGGATTTTGCGCCCGGCGCCGGTTTTACCGTAGGGCTGCTTTACCAATTTAATGATATGTTGAATTTGGGCGCTTCCTATGAAAGTCACGGTTGGATGGGAGACCATTATAAGTATAAAGCTGTTCTACCTTATATAGACGAGCCACCGATAGTAAATTTCGGTATAGCTTTTAAGCCGATAAAGAATTGGGAATTTACTTATGATACCCGTTATATTAACTGGACCGATGTGAAACTCGCACGAAACGCCCCTAAAGACGGTGGTTTTGGTTGGACAGACCAATGGGTCTTTGCGACAGGTTCCGAATATACTACTTTTAAAGATAAGCTGAAACTGCGTCTTGGCTATATGTATGGAAAATCTCCTATACAGCCCAACGTTATCTTTACCAACGCTCTCATGCCTTTGATACTGGAGCACCATCTTACTACAGGTTTTTCCTACCTTCTTACAAAAAACCTGTCTTTGGATTTTGCATGGGAGCATCATTTTTTTAATGCGATGACGGACAACGGCGGTGATAGTGCAGATGCTATCGGTACTGGAACAAAAGTAACGGCAGCGGTCGATATTCTAGCTGCCGGATTGAGTTATAAATTCTGACATAATCCTAATCTATAAGTATTAAGGCTCGAGGAAAATGACCTCGTTTGATCGTTTAAACAGGAGGATTTATGAGATATTTTTGTGAAGCGCTTATTGTTTTGTTCGGGATCGCAATTTTTAGTTCTCAGGCAAGTGCGGAAGAGGCAATTATACATAATGGGAGCAAGGTCGCCTTTGAATATACCCTTACAGTTGATGGCAAGGTATTGGACTCCTCGATAGATAGAGGGCCGCTCGAGTATACCCAAGGCGACGGAAAGCTCATCCCCGGCCTTACCAGGAAGCTTGAAGGCATGAAGGCCGGAGAAGAAAAGACTGTCGAGGTAGCGCCTAAGGACGGCTATGGTATGCCTGATCCTGCCGCGATCAAGACGGTGCCGCTCTCCACATTCCCTGCCGGCATGGAAGTTAAACCCGGCATGATATTGCAGGGGCAGAATAATCTCGGTCAGACGATCCCGGCGAAGGTAGTCGAAGTGAAGAAAGATTCCGTTATTATAGATCTTAGTCATCCGCTGGCGGGAAAGACCTTAATATTCAAGGTCAAGATAGTATCGGTAAAATAGCTTACACAAAAAAGTAAGCAGTCGAAAAAAAACGGAGGTAATAAGATGTTGAAGCCGCAAAAAGTATATATATCTATGCTTTTAATAATTATTGGTATTTGCGCGGGCATCTTTTCCGAGGCTCTCGCAGCTACCCCTGCCAAGCCAAGCGTAGTTCGTATACAAGGAAGACAGCTGATGTTAGAAAAGGTGTTAGCGGATGGGTCGCTGGATAAGGCAAGAGCGTATCTTATGAAGGGCGTCAACTGGTTTCCTGCGACGATACCCCCCGAAAAAGGCCCGGATCCCGCACAACCGTCCAGGATCATCAGATATGGATTTTTCTTTAATCAGCCCGGAACTAAAACAAAAGGAGAAGATGTTCTTAATTATTGGTCAAGAAATGAATATGGGAAGCATTACGCAACCGATATGCCGTTGATACAGAAGATGAATGCGAATACTGTGCGCCTGTACTCTTTTGGGAATAATCCCGATATCTATAAAGCGGTATTGGATAAATTTTACGATGACGGGATAATGGTGATCATGATCGTAGCTAACTCGAAGAAAGAGATGAAGAACAAGATCTATATGAAAAGTGTAGTTAAACGATGTAAGGACCACCCCGCAATCTTGATGTGGTCTTTGGAAATGCCATGGGAAATTAAAGGGAAGAAATATTCCGGCTGTGATAATGCCGCCGATGCCGCTAAATCGATGAATGACGCGGCTAAGTTTATAAAGAGCCTGGATCCGAATCATCCGGTCGACGGCCATGTTGTCGGCTTCTTATTCTGCGGCGAAGGGCCCGGGATGGGAGAAGAGATCGTGGCAAAGTGTGACAACGTCGATGTCTTCGGGATCGACGCATACTCTGAGGACTGTACAAAAAAAGTCCTTGAGAAATGGAAGGACATTACGCCCAAGCCCATGTATTTCAATTCGTTGGGGACAGATTCTTTCAGGACCACGGACTATAAACTTAAAGATGATTATCAGGTGGTTATGTGCAAAGGGGCCGAAGACCAGAAGATGCAGGCCGATTATATAATCCATTTATGGAACATATTGAAAGAGAACCTGTCAGCTGTAAAGGCCGAGAATATATGTGTCGGCGGGGTGTTGATCGATTTTAACGATGCCTTGTGGAAATCCGGCTGTTACCATATCGAGTTAGGCGGGGCTATTAATTACAAAGATCTCCGCTATGAGGATAGCTACAAAAAGTATAATACCGAAGGGATATACGGTAAAGGGAGTGGCCCTGACGATGTCGTGAATATGGAATACACGGGAGTCGTAGATGCCGAGCGTAAACCAAAGGCGGCATATTTCGAAGTACAGCGTTATTATAAAGAATTGGATGACTTGTCCGCGCATAAGTAACGCGACGGGGCATAAAGTGTTATTGGAATATAATAGAAATAGAAAGGGGTATGTATGAGAAGGGGTATCTTTGGTTTTGGGATTATCTCTATCGCTTTTTGCGGGATCATCCTGTGCGGCAGTATGGATGCATATTCGGCAGATGAAAAACTGGCAAATAGGGAAGCAGATGTGGCCAAACTGCGTAAAGATATTGAAACCAGGAAAAATGAGATCCTACAGAACCCCGAGATAGTTTCGCTTAAAAAAGGGGTGGCGGCTTCGCCGTCGATGCGGATTTCAAGCCTTTAAGTATGTCACTGTAATCTATTGATGAAAAACTTAATAAAAATTCAAAATATATCGAGCTGACGCAAAAGGCCAAGACCGCCGGTGAATTGAATGCTGAATTAAGAAAACAGAAGGCCCTTGCCGAAAATGACCCCGAGGTGAAGAAATTGCGCGATGAAGCCGCCGATCTGCTTGCCAAGACGCGGGCCAAGGAGGCTGAGGCGAAAAAACTTGCCGATACGAAATTTAATTCGAATGAAAGCGTTAAAGGGATCCTGGCGAAGAAGCACGAGACAGAATCTGCGATAAAAGAGCTCGGCGAGTTTAAGACGGGCGTTATGCAGAGCCCGCAGGTGAAGGGATTGAATGATGAGGTTCTGAAGTTACAGAAGGAATCCTTTCTTAAGAATGTCGAGCTGCGCAAGACCATGGGTGAACAACTGCGCAAAGATAAAAAGATGACGGAGCTTGAGTTAAAATGGCGGGAAACCACGGGCGAAGCGGCGCCTATGCTTGGCAGGGAACCTATCGGATTACCCGCAGGAGGGAATCAGCCCAATGCGGCAAATCTCGCGGGATTGGCTAAGCTTTTGGGCGGCAAGGGTCAGGGCGCGCTTACCCCGGAAATGCTCAAGGCGGCAGGGAATATGAACCCGGAGCTTTTAACCAAGCTTGCAGGTGGTAAATCATCGAAAGATCTCACAGGCCTTGTCGGTAATTACCAGCGGCAGAAGACCGGCATCGAAAGCACTACAACTTCGATAAAAACTATTTTGGACACACTTCCGCCTGACAGTCCTATAGTCTCGAAGACAAAGGAAGGGCTTGCGTCAATAGGCATGCCGAAACTGAACCCGGATCTTTTTACGATTCAGCCGAAAGAAAAGCAATAGACGCCAGGGCAAATAAATAATAATTTTGGGGAGGCAAGATGCCTATAATGCAGAAGGTGCTTTTATATATACCATCGGGAGTATTGGGCCTTTTAATAGTAAGCGTTATGACGGCATTGTCAATAGCGGGGCTCGTCATCGTCAGACAGCTTGTGCCTCACCACAAGATGAGGGTCCATCATGATGTGGCGGGGCCGATATTCTGTACGCTGGGCGTTATATACGCCGTGCTTCTTAGTTTAGTGACAGTAATGGTGCTGGGGCAGTTTGACAAGTCCCGGCAGGGGGTGGATGAAGAGGCTAATTGCCTTGTGGCTTTATACAGGGCCACCGATGCATTTTCTCAGGAATTTAAAGAAAAGATCCGTCTCGAGATTAAAAATTATATAACCGTGGTGGTCAATGAAGAATGGAAAACCCTGAAGAGAGGGGAGGGCTGCGCCGGCGTCGATAAGATACTTCAGAGCATGTGGTCTAGCTATGTTAAATATACGCCTAAGCCCGGCGTTGAACAGATATTTTTCGATGAATCGATACATAAGCTGGAGCTGCTCGAACAATGCAGAGCCACGCGTATAGTCGACTCCAGGACAGGTCTTCCGATTTTAATATGGGTCGTTTTATTTATAGGCGGTATGACCACTATAATGTTCACTTTCTTCTTCGGAGTGGAGAACTTCAAGGCGCAGGCAGTCATGGCTACGCTATTAGTCGTCACAATAGCGCTTATGTTATTCACGATAATGTGTCTGGATTATCCTTTCACCGGAAGCGTGTCCGTATCGCCTGAGGCATTTAAACAGATAGAGATGACTATAATATGAACGAGCTCCGCCCGGATGAAAAATGGTATTTTAAGACACCGATTCTTATCCTCGCCTTTTTATGCATAGGCCCATTCATGCTGCCCCTGGTATGGTTCAACCCGCGGCTTGATGTAAAGAATAAAGTGGTTATAAGCATTATTACGGTTATAGTTACCATAATTTTGAGCGCCATTCTTGTAAGATCCCTCGGCTCTATAGCGGAATATTATAATATCCTCAAACAGTCTTTATGATCTTAAAAAGACCAAACACGGAAGCCTTTGACCATATTGTAAGATCGCTTGGAGCTGCGATAAAAAATAGTGCATTATACCCTCCCGGTTCCATCATATAAGATCTCTATTTGCGGTCTCGTCATATTTAACGAACTTTCCTTGAGCACTATTCCGATAGATCGGTCATCCAGCTCGACGAGTGTCCCGGGAGGATATACGCCTATGACCTGAAAAAAGTTTAAAAGCAGACTCGGGTCAAACCCATTGCCCGAGAGCTTCATCATCTCCTGATGCGTCTTCTCGGGCGCCATATCCTCATGATAGGCCCTTTTACTCCTGAGCGCATCGTAGACATCCGATATCGAGATCATCATGGATGCCGGATTCATCGGGCCTGCGAATATCCTCGGAGGGTATCCCTGCTGGTCAAGCCGCAGGTGGTGCTCGAATGCCGCGATCGCGGCAAGCGGATTTGATGCTACGCTCTCCAGGAGAAGCTTAGCGCCGTCGATAGGGTGCTTATGGATCTCCTCGAGATCGTGCTCGTCCAATGCCTTCGGTTTTCGCAGGATGTCCCCGGCGAGAATAAGCTTGCCGGTATCGTGCATTAGGCCGGCGATACCTATCTCTGTCAGCAGCCGCTCGCCCAGCCTCAGGGACTCGGCCTGTATGACGGAAAATATTGCGACATTTATCGAATGGATAAATGTGTATTCATCATGACTTTTTATCGATGTCAGCATAAGAAGCGAATGTCTGTTGCGCGCGAGGTTGCCGATCAGTTTAATTACAAAGAGCCGCGCCGCGGAAATATCGATGGCTTTTTTTTGCTTTATATCTTCAAACGTGCTTTTAAGATAGCTCTCTCCCTCAAAAAAAACACTCTTAGCCATCTTCGCGATATCGCCTGAGATCGCCCCGGCATTCAACTCATCGGCCGAGGCGAGGTTGCCGGTAAAGATATGGATTATGCCCGATCGGCCCATCATCTTTTTTACGCCGCCCTCACCTTCGATGGCGGCGGGATTTTTCGTGATTATATCCAGGAATGCCGCGATCTCGGGTTCGCTGGGGCTTCTTAAAAATGTGACCTTCTCTATCTTGAGCTCTTTAAGATTGGCTATAAAACCAGCTACGGAGCGGCTTAAACTATAAAATGGCTTCTTTTCAAATGCTATTTCATCCCCGATGATACCGATCGTGATCTCGTCCGCTGTAGAAAGTATTTCCTCCAATATTCCGGAAAGCCTGCCCACGGCTTCTCTGGTAATTTTATGGTTAGCTCCGTACATGACCCGCGCCTGCCCGGCGCCGGCCATCTCTTTTATAAATTTTTCTACCAGAGCCCTCATGCCGCCTCTCCCCCCTTATTGAGCTCCAGCAGGATGCTACTCATCCTGCGCACTGCATGACTACGGTCCGAAAGACCGTCCTTCACGAGCGCCATCGATTCCGCAGTTCCCAGCTGTGCCAGGCTGACTACGGACGCGACACGAACTATATCGATCGATTTGTTATAAAAAAACGGTTTTGTAATAAATATTTTCTTTAAGGAGTCATATGATTCCTTAATCTTCAGGTCGCCGCATAGCTTGACCGCGCCGGTTAAGTATTTTTTCATCAAATACCCCCGCCGGAGTGTTTTGAATAATAATCCGATCAGATCGCCGCTATGCGACTCCAGGAGTTTCCGGATGATCTTCTCGCCGATATCATCCTCGAGTTTTTCATCGAGTAGCCCCAGGAACATGGCCGCATCTTCCGGGCCAATCGGCGCGAATAGATCGATCGCCTGCATCATGATACGGCTGTCTCTGTCTTTAAACATCGATGCGGACAAGGATTGCGTGACCTTCGGATCGATCTCTTTTACCATCATAATGATGCGTCTTATATTGCTCAGTTCGGACGGTCCTGACCCGGGTATAAGCGCTATTATTTTACCGAGCATATCTTCCGACATGATAATATCGAGTACTGCCGCGATCATATCCTTAAATTCAGGGTTATTTTTAACTTCCGGGTCGAGCTTCGCGGCAAAGAGTTCATAGGCCTCCCTGACCACCTGGATGGATAGCACATCGATCCGACCTATCGATCTATCGATAAACATATCGCAGAGCTTTTTAAACTGTCTCGGCGACCGCTCAAGCCATATGAGGTTCAATAATAATCGGACCTCCTGCCTCTTCAAGCTGTCGTCTTTCAAGGCCTCGGCGGTTTCGCGCGCTATGCGCATATATTCGTCGGAACGCGACGTCTGGCTTACGCCGGAATCGGCAAATGTATCTATCGTCATCTTATACATTTCATTCAGGAAGCTGCTTCCCGGATTGGATGTAAGCATTTCCTTAAAAGATCCCTGAAGACGCAGGATGAGGTCTTTACTCATAGAGTCGGTATTAAACAGCTTGTCTCCGACAAGCGTGCTTATATTGGAAGATCGGTTATTATCGGTTACGAGCTTGTCAAATAATTTAATAAGCTGCTTATTTACGCCGCCCTCTTTTCCGACGAGCGTTGCGATGAAGTCCGCGACCGCGTCATCGGGCAGAGCCTTCATGATCTCATCCGACAGATCCGCCTGGCCGCGGCCTTCCCGGTCCTCCTCAAAAAGACGGGCGATGAGATCCGGGTCGAGATTGAGTATCATATCGGTGATATCTTTATGTGAGGAGCCTTGCGAGCTCACCTGGTCATGGTTCTCAAAATATTTAGCCACGCCGCTAAGCGCGGCGCGCATCTTCCGGACGGTCGCGTCATCATCTACCTTTGCAAGCGCTTCCTTGTAAACCTTATTAAGCACAGCAGCCGACCTCTCCGGATCCCGCAGAAAACCATTAAGAAATTCTACCTTGGATACAGGCAAGTCTCCTCCCGGACCGGTCGATAATGAAATAAGCGACTGCCAGATATCTTTATCGGTTTGCGGCTTCGCCGTCGATGCGGATTTCAAGCCTTTAAGTATGTCACTGTAATCTATCTCGCGCACTGCGATATGATCTGATCTCGGAATATTTTTTGCGATGCCCCCGGATTCCGCGCAGACTTTCGGATCGCATTTTACTATACCAAAAAAACTATCCAGCTCGCCTGCGGTGATCCCGCGTTTAAATATTACGGCTATAAGCCCTCGCTGGTGAAGATATGAACCGACTTCGGCGTAAAGGTCGGAGCCTTCAATTCTAACATATTCTCCG
>Ga0364919_10031_pt2 | contig 72094 bp, 76 predicted proteins | sample SorcelJu500001C7_2_FD_206953 | JGI IMG/M metagenome (GOLD analysis project Ga0364919, IMG submission 206953) | Enriched cells from Trout Bog Lake Hypolimnion, Wisconsin, USA - BchlTB.June20.5000.01.C7 | ecosystem: Environmental > Aquatic > Freshwater > Lake > Hypolimnion/Profundal zone | place... | reverse complement strand
ATATTGCTCAGGTAGCAGATATCGAGCAAAAGACTCGCTGGCATCTTTTTGAAAGTGAAATGAATGTGGCCAACTTCTATTTAAATCGCGGCAATTATAAAGCGGCCCAAAAACGCATCGAACTTATTACCAATCGCTTTCGCGGCAAAAGTATTGTGGCTGATCCTTCTATCTTGAACTTTAAAATCGATCTTGCACTTTCACAAAACGATCTGAAAACAGCAACAAAATTTAAAATAGAATTAGCAGAAAAATATCCACAGTCATTGCAAGCGATGCCGTTTGTTACTACCCTGCCTACTCTGAAAATCGAACTTGCTGCTCTTGAAACACCGGGAGTATTATTATCTGTTCCGCCAGTAAAAGAAAAACCTCGCACGGCGGCTGATATATTTTAGGATAATGCATGAATTATCGTTCAATCGGGGGAAAAGAAGCTGAAGCATTAGTAGCGCGGCATGTAGAGAAACAAGGATTTGCTGTTATTGCGCGCAATTATCGAAAACCCTATGGTGAAATCGATCTTATTGCTCAATCATCATCACTTATTCTTTTTATTGAAGTAAAAATGCGTCGTACTGATGTTGTTCCCTTGCAAGCATTGGTGACCTATTCAAAACAACAAAAGATTAGTAAAGTAGCGCGGGAGTTTATCAGTAAAAATGATAGTTTGTGTCAGGATAAAGTATTACGCTTTGATGTTGCCTTAGTGTCATTAAGCGATGAATCTATTACCTATATTCCTGATGCTTTTCAAACCGGAGGATAAAACATGAATGAACGAAATCTTACTACTCTGAGTACGCGAACAGTAACAGGACTTAGTTGGGCCCTCTTTCTTTTGTTTTCATGGCTCTATATGCCGGAATGGTGGATGGCAGGCATCATTATAGGTAGTGGTGTGCACGTTCTGCTGCAAGAATGGCCGCAATTATTTAAAAAACGGGATCTTTTTTTTGGTGCTGTAACTATTCTTTATCTCTTGCTTCCTTTTTTTCTAATGCTTCGTTTAAATAGAGATCTTCAGTACCGTTGGTTATTGGCATTTGCAGTTGTTGCTACGGCAATCTTTGATACGGCATCTTATGCTGCAGGTCTACTTTTTGGTCGCCATAAAATTGCTCCCCACATTAGTCCGGGAAAAACCTGGGAAGGATTTGCGGGGGGATTAATTGCTGTGGGTTTATTACTAATCAGTATGCAATGGTATTTTAACGGTTATAGTGCCTTAAGAGCACCACTTCTTTCTTTTGCGCCCCTTATTGCGACTGCTGCTTTAGCTGGTGATCTTTTTGAATCCTGGCTTAAGCGTCGCGTTGGCATCAAAGATACGGGAACATTCTTACCAGGCCATGGCGGGATTCTAGATCGCATTGATGGATTATTAGTGGTAATAGTAGTGGTCTACTGTCTTAAAGATTGGTTATTTTAATCCTATACTCTTGTGTGATACTCTTGAAGTGCTATAAAATTTCTTGCAGTAGGACCAATAAGGGAGGGAGCAATGAAGAGAATAGTGGTTGGATTGTTATTAATATCTTCTTGGGCATTAGTGGCTATGGAAGAGGGTGTTACTAAAGCACCACCTCCGATTCATGCGGGACCGCCTGGCGTTTTAGCGATGTCTTTACCTTCTTTAAGCGATAGTAATATATTGTTAACTCAGCCATCGTTGGCAATGCAAACAGCGCTTGCTTATTCAGAGACAGATTTTGAACCAAGTACATTGGCTGCTTACATGCAATTTCTTCAAAAGCATGCAGCACTTCTTAAACAAAAAAAATATCATGAGCTTTTAATAATGGGGGCTGCTGCAGGAGTTGCTCCTCGTCTTATCGATGAACTTTTAAATACGGATCAAAGTCTCAATCTTAATTATAAAACTTCTGAGAAATGCTCGATGCATTCAGGAAGTACGGCAGCTCATGTGGCCACCCGTATGGGACATATATTTTTTTTAAGAAAATTATATGAGCGGGGAGCAAGCTTTAATCTTTTCGATGATCGAGGTGAGCAACCTATTCATGTAGCGGTAAGAAAGCGTCCTGATATAGTTGAACTACTGCTACCATTGATTCCTTCCATTGATGCACCTGATCAAAAAGGCCAAACGCCGCTATTAATTGCCGCATGGCAAGGGGATCAAGGTACGGTAGAATTATTGTTGACCAAGAAAGCCAACCCAAATCAGGCAGATAATCGGGGCAGAACACCCTTAATGGGGGCTGTGCTGGGATCATTTACTGCTGTAATAAAGAGATTATTAACAGGAGGAGCATTAGTTGATGCTCAAGATCAAGAGGGTCGAACGGCATTATTTTATGCTGTAAGAGCAGGATATACACCTTCATTTGAAATGTTATTAGCCTACAATCCTAATATTGCTCATCAAACGCTTGATGATGAAACAATTTTCGCGTATGCTGCTCATCTTGGTAGACCTAAGATGACTGCCATGCTTCTTAAAAGGGCGGGTAATCAAGCACGAGCCTTGTTAGATCAACAAGATTGGTTTGGGCGTACTCCAGCGATGAATGCCGCTTTAACGCTGGCGAGCGATAAATCGATTGCTCTCTATAAAACGGCAGATGATGCTACAGTAAAAGATCGTTCAGGAAAAACTAGTGATGAGATTAGAAGATTGTGTATTGATAAAGATAAATGATGGACCATGTTAAATCGAACAATTATATATAGCATTGCTTTATTAGTGGGTATGCCACTCATGGCTATGCGTGCAGAAAACCGGCCAACCTACAAACAACGTAGCCGTTTACCATCAGTTAAAGAACCTTCTTTTTATGAACGTTTCAATTGTTGTAACAGCGAAGGCCAACTGTGGGCACTGAAAGAGATATTGCCAAACAATCGCGTTAGGTTTACTTCGGGGTTACTTGAAGGGCAGCATTTACGATTACCTTTTGAGGTGCACCCTAGTATGCCATTGCCAGTGATATTATTGCAACTCGAGTTCATTTCAGCGGCTACCTTTAGTGCCTTGAAGCAAAACCATGAAAAATGGACTCGTCCTCACGAGCCAAAAGCTCAAGCAAAGGCCATACTCTCTTATCTTACTAATCAAGGTCTCTATCCTGAGCAACAAATTTACCAACATAAAGATTTATCTACCGAGATGTATGTTACCACTGATTATAAGCTGGTAGTGCAAAAATTGCAGGGTGATAAAAAGGTATATGATGGGGTAGAGCTTGATCAAAAAACATACAAAATAACTAAGATTTGCGAAATTTTTACTAATATGCCCTTGCATGACGCTGCGCTCTTTGAAGAAGTGCGGCAGGACTTTCTACGCCACCAATTTTTTCGATTGGCGGAAGAATATAAAAAGCGCAGAACGTTACTTTCTGAAATAGCTCACTAGTTCTTATTTGTTTACAACAAACCTAACATGCATGTCTACATCTTCTTTTGTTACATTTTTTGTTCAAAAAATCAGATGATGCGAGTAATTTAAAACCGGTCACGAGGCCCAAGATTCCCGCAGTTGCTATTCCTGTACTAATAAAAGCTGCTTTAGAATTGCCTTCTTCTATAAAATGAAGAATTGCTGCAAGTCCTGCACTGGTAGGAAATATTGAGTTAAAAATTAATAAAAGACCGCATTTTTCTTTTAATTTATCTTTCCAGGAAGTGGCTTTGAAAAGCTCAGAAAGTCCCGCCAAAGAAGCCAGAAAGGCAAGAGGACCAAGTGCTGTTACGCCACTGGCCGTAAGAATTACTTGGCGATTACCCTGTTGTAGGGCATTTTTTAGTTGTACTAAACCTATGCCGGTTATGATTGGCGCGGCCATACCTGAGAGGGCGGCAGCTGAATTTTTGGTAATTTGTACTAATGCAGGCCACTTTTCATTAAATTCAGGTACTGATCGAGCAATTTTACTACTGGTCCAGAGTCCAAGAGAGCCTAGGGCAGTTAAACCAACGCTAGCAAGTGCATGGCGTGGATTTCCATTAAGGAGAGTTTCGACTGTCAGAAATGCGCCGGTTCCAGTCGCTATAGCTGAGCCTGCAGCGAGAAAAAAAGCAGCTTCAAAGCGTGCTATTCTTTTCAGCGCCTCCTTTAAACCAATCTCTTCGGCACGAAGAATGGGGGTTATTGAACCTGATAACATGCCAAGAGCTAAAAGAGCTAATATCTGTTTCTTCATGAGAAAAAACCTCCATAATAAACTAATATCCATCTACCTTCAGCCTATTCCTCCTATAATAAAATGCAATTAGAAAATGATTTTATTATGGAAAGAAGAGAGGTTTTTTTTAAAAATAATAGGGAGGTAAACATAAGAAGCTGGGTAAATAAGGCTTATTTTTTAAAATGGCTCACTAATGCTGACTGGGCAATCTTTTCTTCTGCCCCTGTTGTCATGTTTTTTACCGTTACCTGATGATTTTTCTGTTCCTCTTCACCAACCAGCAATGCATAGGTTGCGCCCATTTTATTGGCTTTGCGCATAGATGATTTTACTGAATCACTATCGAGTACAATATCAGTGCATAATCCCTCTGCTTGCAGTTCATCAGCGAGCAATAATGCCAATTGTTCTTGTTGTTTGCTCAAGGGAAGAATTGCATAGAGTGCTGGTTCTGGCGGCATATTCAGATTTTGTTTAAATTGTTCTACGAGCATTAAGAGTCGTTCGATGCCAATAGCAGCACCAAGAGAAGGCTGATCTTCACGTCCACCTAATTCCCGAACTAATTGATCATAGCGGCCACCACCACAGAATGCATTTTGGGAGCCAAGGCTGGCACTAACGAACTCAAAGACCGTTTTGGTGTAGTAATCCAGACCCCGAACAAGACCAGGGCGCACAACAAATGACACCGAGAGTAGCTCAAGTTCATGCTGCAATTTAAGCCATTCCTGATGGCAGTGTTGGCATAGAAATTCTAAACGATTGGGTGCTTGTTCATAAATAAGTTGGCAGTTTTGATTCTTACAATCAAAAATACGCATAATATTTTTTTCTTTACGGCGCTGACAATCTTCACAAATATCAGTCGCCTTAGCTCCTTGCAAGAAATGGAGCAATTTTGTTTTATAGGTGAGTCGATCTTCAGCACATCCTAGATAATTAAGATGTAAAGCAAAGCTGTTAATTTTTAAGGTCTCATGAAAGAATCGATCAAGCATTTTGATAAACTGCACATCTTGCGATACTGATGATGAACCAATAATTTCCATGGTGCACTGATGAAACTGGCGAAAGCGTCCTTTTTGAGGGCGTTCATAGCGAAATGCTGGCCCGTAACTAAATACTTTCCAGGGTAGAGTTTGTATACCATTTTCAATGAAGGCACGAACGGTTGATGCAGTCATTTCGGGGCGTAAACAGATACTTTCTGTTTTATCTTCATCGCGAGCAGGAATGATAAACATCTCTTTACTTACCACATCAGTATGTGTTCCCAATGATCGCACAAAAAGCTCCGTCTGCTCAATAATAGGGGTCATGATATGGGTGAAATGATACTGTTTGAGATGCTCGACCATTTGTTTGATAACAAAGTCATACAGAGTAAGATCAAGAAAATCATTGGTTCCCTTGATTCGTTGTATCATGAGGCGCCCTTATAAAAATTAAAGAAAACTAAAACTACCACTAGTATAGCGATTAAATCATATTTGTGGACAGAGGTGTAATAAAGATCGCGGTATTATTTGACTAAATGCCGTTTCTCCTGTTAATAATTAGTGATATTCAGTCATTGTCATACGTATTAAAAAAGGATGAAGTATGAAACGTTGTCTGTTAATACTATTGCTTCTCATTAATGTTGGATTGGCGTCTGCCTTTAGTTCTGATGGATGTTGCAGCTGCCGCTCTACCTCAAACTCATTTATCTATATTCGACCACCTTTTCAAATAAGTTCTCCCGAACGTTTAGCTCACTTTCGTGATGATCGTGTTGAAAAACGAGATGATGGATGGTTTGGAGCTTTTCAAATAGTACCCTTTGGCGGTAAAGCAGTAAACACAGAAAATCTGTCAACTTTTTGGGGTCCTTCCTGCAACCGCACCTTGACTGTAAATGAAGATATTACAGCGTCAGGGACTGATATTTTAGCCAACCATCTTAATATTTATACTTTAGCGGGCAATTTTCAAAGTAAGGTTTCCTTTAATTTTGATCATGCCTATGCCGGAGTCGGTTTTTACTATCAACAGGAAATCTACCATACCCACACCGGCCGCGCGTTATGGGTATCAATAGCAGTGCCTGTTGAGCATGTGAGCAATCGTATCAATATCAATGAAGTCATATTAAATAACGGCGGTGGTGTGTTGCCGGGACCTGTTTCTGACACACCTCTTACCTTTGGTTGTGATCAATGCGCAACTTGCCTTGATAGTAGCACGCTGCCTATTCCGCGTCCTTCCAGTGTTACTGCTGCTTTTGCACAACCTGGCTGGTGTTTTGGCAAAATTAATAGTTGCAGAAGCATGAGTAAAACAGCAGTTGCCGATGTTGAATTGCGTGGTGCCTTGCAAATTGCTAATAATGAGCATTCACATATGGAATCATGGGCTGGGGTTACTATTCCTACTGGCAATGCTGATGATGGGCGCTATGTTTTTGAGCCGGTGGTTGGTTATAATAAACATTTCATTGCCTTTGTTGGCAGTACCTTTGGCGTACACGTGTATGAAAATGAAGCCGACACTTTGCGCGTGTATTCTGAATTTGATTTTAACGTTCAATATTTCTTTGCTCATAATGAAGTACGTGCGGCTGATATTCAAAATATTCCATGGAGCCGTTACATGCAATTTTATAACAGTGAAACACAAGCAGGGCTTGCTTTTGATGCTACCGATGCCAGTGTAAAGGCAACTTTACAGACACCAGGCATTAATCTTATGACGCAAGTCTTTGAAGTAAAACCAGGGTTTGCGCGTACTTTTAACGTTGCCTGGGATATTTTGTGGCGTTGCTTTGAAGTTGAAGCAGGGTATAACTTCTATTGCAAGCAGGCTGAATGTGTTAAATTTGCTCAACCATTTCCTAGTGATATAGCGCTTAAAGTTATTGGAGGCGAGATGATTGGTGGCGCTGGTGAAACCAATGCCTTTCAGTTTATAAATGCTATGCCAAATCCTCTGTTCTGCTTTGATTCCTTTACTGCCTATGAAGATTCAGTAGTTTCAGCATCACAAGTTCAATTGCCAGCCTTGCCTGCAGCATTAACTCATACACTCTATTTATCAGTGGCCTATGATACCAACTGTGGCGATTATCCTTTATTCGTTTCTTTGGGCGGATCCTATGAGTTTCCTCCTGATAACACTAGCATGAACCGTTGGATGATTTTCGGTAAGTTTGGTATGTCATTCTAAAGTAGTGAGGAGGTACTATGCTGTGTACGCGTAAAACTGGTTTAATGGCATTGTTTTTAGTAACGGCAACTGTAGCTCTCCAGGCAATGGATGACGACGACGGTTTGGCATTTGATGATGAAGGTAATCTGCAACAGTTGAGTGATCAAATAGCTGCCTTACAGCAAGAAAGTGTTGAGCGTGCTTCGCATATTAATGAGCTGCATAAAGAACTGCATCATCACCAGATAATGCCAGGAGATTATGACCGATTAAAGAGTGAAGTAAAGCAGCTTTATGAAGAACGAGGTACGTTAACCCAGCAAGTACACGCTCTGCAATTAGATCTTCAAAAAGCCTATGAAGCTAATTCGGATTTGCATCACAAGCATTGCGCAGCGCAAAAAGAGGCTGATGAATTAAGATATGAGCTGAAAGTAGAAAGAAATAATGCACTTGCTGCTCAAACTTCACTCAATGACCTCAAAAGGGAGCTTGCCGATCTTCGACTTGAGAATGAAAAACTATCTTATGCAGTTAATAGAAGTGCTGAAGAAATACGAGCGCAGCGAAAGCAACTCAGCTGTTCGCAGAATAAGATAACGACCTTTCGCGAAGAAAATAAAAAATTGCGACAATCATTATCAGTCGAACGAGAACTGGTTAAAACGCTCAGGGCTCAACAACCAATGCTAGATATTAATGCGTTTCAACGGCAAACTAAAGCCTTGCAAGATGAAGTAAATGTATTAGTTGAACGGGCCACGAAGGCTGAACAAGCATTGGCGAGCAAGAGATAAAGATAGGCGAGAAATATTGTAAGACCCCGTATGGTTCGATACAATTTCTCGCAAAAGCTCGAAATCACTCACCACGAACGGGGTCCTGAACCGTTTCGTACTTCGCTAAAGCTTCGTAGAACAGGTCGCCCTGCCTGCCCACCGAAGCTCATTTGGGAGCGAAGGAGGGAGTGTTTTACGAAGCGTAGCGAAGTAAAATGTATCGAATGGGTACGGTTCAAGGACATCATGAGCACATCATCACGCACAAATGCAAAAACCATATTAATCACCGGTGGCGCCGGTTACGTGGGTTCTCATATTGCTTTTCTTCTCGTGCAAAAAGGTTATCAAGTTATTATTGTTGATTCATTGGTACATGGCCAATCCTGGCCTCATACTTGGGGCACTTTTTTGCAGGGTGATTGTGGCGACACCCATTTTATGAAATCAATCTTTGAATCGTATGCTATTGATACTATTGTTCATTGCGCAGCATTTATTGAAGTGAGTGAATCAATTAAAAATCCTTTAGCCTATTATTTAAATAATGTGGCAGTAACCTTAAATATTGTGCAATTAATGGTATTTTATCAAATTCCGCGCATTATTTTTTCATCAACCTGTGCGGTCTATGGTCAGCCCGAACAAATGCCTATGTCCGAAGAGCACCGGCTTAATCCTTTAAGCCCGTATGGGATGAGCAAAAGTATGGCAGAACAAATCATTAAGGATGCTGCCCGTGCGCATGAATTTTCTTATACTATTTTGCGTTATTTTAATGCTGCGGGTGCCTTAGCAGAATATGGTCTTGGTGAATATCATGTTCCTGAGACCCATGCCATTCCTCGTTTATTGCAAGCGGCCTATAGTGGTGCACCATTTACCTTATTCGGCACTGATTACGCCACGATTGATGGCACTTGTGTGCGTGATTATACTCATGTTGCTGATATTGCTCAGGCTCATGTGCTGAGTTTGGAATATCTAACAAAAACTCAACAGTCAGAGATTATTAATCTTGGCGCAGGCAAAGGAACCTCTGTTAAGCAATTAATTGCAGCGGTTGAACTAGCCACTTCTACCAAAATAAAAGTAGTGCCTGCAGCGCGCCGTTCCGGCGATGCACCCATTTTAATTGCTAATAATACTAAGGCAGTTTCTTTACTGGGATGGCAACCGCAATTATCCGATAGTAAATCTATGGTGCAATCAGCAGCGGCATTCATGAGATCAGCTGCTAACCGATTGCCACAATCTTTTGAGCGGATTTCTGCGTAATGCAAAGGTCTCGCGTATTGTTCTTATTAATAGTGTAGGCATACCACGCCGAGCACTTTTCCATTCCGGCGCATCGACGTCAAAATCTTTGTTGCTTATAAAAGCCAGAAAAGCATTATTTAGTAAGCTAAGCTGAATGAAGTTAATGCCATGATCGAGAAAGTATTGGACTTCTTCATCTATAATACGCAATACATGAAAAGTTTCATAATTATCATTACTATCATATTCAACAATGTAGTCTTGGGTGCCGTAAAAATCATCAAAGAATCTGTCATTAAAATGATAGTTATGTAGGGTAAGCTGCACGGTAGGACTATGCAAATCTCTGATGGTATAAGTACCTTGCCCATTCTGGGTAATGATACGTTCATGATTATAATCGCAGTCTATTATAATGCTGTTGTCAACAAAAGGTACCGTGGTTTCTGTCATGATATTAGTATGATATATAACATGTTTCGCGGCATTAGTAGATGCCCACAATAATCCGGTTGATTCCTTATTAAAGTAGCATCTATGAAAATCATCGGGGAATGTTAATTCTTTAATAATAGTTTCATTTTCTAAGTCAACAATAATAACTTTATTTAAACTAACAATAATAAGTGCTTGAGTTCCTTGTGCATTAAAGAGTACAACATACGGTGCAGTATTAGTATTGATGCGTATAGGATGTTGGTCTTTTAATCGAACAAAAGTAACATAGGGCTGTCCTCGTTCTATATAAGCAGCATAAGAACCGGTGGCATTAAAATAAAAATCGAAAGCATTATTAAATGTTGCTAGAAGACTACCTGTTTTAGCATCCAATAAATAACTTCTACAAGATTCATCAGGGAATGTAAAAGTTGCACTAATATAAGTGCCGGTTGCATCACCTTTTACTCTAAAAAGATGGCTATTTTCTAATCTTTTCGACCATATTTTGCCGGTAAAAATGTCCCATACTCTTAGTATATGTCCCTGAGAGATAATGAGTCTATGCCCGGTAGCATCGAAGAGAAAGCCTAATCCTTCTATTGCTGGCAATGGATCTAATGTTAACTCAAGTTTTTTTTCACCGGTTTTAAAGTTAATAATTATGACTTTATTGGTGCTCTCCTCATGAACAGCTATCAATGAATAAAGAGGGTTAAGGGCATGTAGGAATGTTGCATTAGCAAGGGTGACAATTGATTCACGTTCTTGCCACGGCTGAAAAACTGTTGTGCGGAAGGCCCAAAAATTAAGCATTGTTTTTACTGATTGATCTTTTATCGATTGACCAAGGCCATATTGGGTTATTTCATGCAATAGCTCACGAGGCAGCTTTTCAAGCATTGTTCCTTGCACTCCTTGTAGAGTTTCTACTTCGAAAGCCGGCTTTTTTTGTTCTTGGACTGGTTCATAGGCCTGCAAGAGTATTATTGCCCCTAACAGAGTTGCCATAATGCATACACTATTCTTAAAAAGCTTCATCCCGCGCCCTTATTGTTTTTCTACGCTATAAATTTTAGTTCTATTAGTAATTTACAATAAGGAGGCAGCTAAAAAATAGAATTTTGGAGGAAATGGGTTAAAAAGACTTATTAATACGGTTTATTTATTCTCGCCGTGGCATTTTTTGTATTTTTTGCCTGATTCACAGGGGCAAGGATCATTGCGGCCAACACGCTCTTCTTTGCGTTGTGCTGAAGATTGCATGATGGTACCACCACTAGAATCTTGGCCAGCATTAAGATTGATCTCTGCCAATTCTTGTTGGCGTTTTCTTTCCAATTCACGATGATCAAAGTGATCGATGTTGAGATTGAAGATGTGATTGACTATGGTGCGGCGAATATCAGTGGTCATCTCTTCAAACATAGCAAATGCTTCGCGTTTATATTCAATGAGAGGATTTTTACCGCTATAACCACGTAAATTAATGCCTTCTTTTAAGTGATCAAGGTTGGCCATATGCTTCTTCCATGCATGATCGATGGTCTCAAGCATAACCCATTTTTCAGCCGATTGAATGGCTTCTTCTTTTATTTGGCTGCGATAATGGCGGTATTTATCAAGTACAAAGGCAATGAACTCTTTTTCAAAATCATCACGATTTTTTGTTGATAACGAGCTGATATCAAAATCAGATTCTTTCAAGCCGGTTAATAAGGCTACTTCTTTAATAATAGTCTCAACATTTTCAGGAGTAATGGTACGTCCGGGCACATTCAGAGCAATGATATTCTCCAGAGTGCCGGTAATCATCTCATTAGCCAGTTCAAAGAGATTATTTTCTCCTTCAAGAACTTCACGACGTATTTTATAAATCACAATACGCTGTTGATTGAGAACATCATCATATTCTAAAAGGTGTTTTCTGATATCAAAGTTTTGTTTTTCAACCCGTTCTTGGCATTTTTCAATGGTGCGAGAAACAAAAGAAGATTCAATAATTTCATCCTCTTGCATGCCAAAGCGCTGCATGTTCTTTTTCATGTTTTCGCCGCCAAAAACGCGAATCAATTCATCTTCTAAAGAAATATAAAAGCGAGATTCACCCTGATCACCTTGGCGACCAGAACGACCCCGCAACTGATTATCAATACGACGGCTTTCATGCCGTTCGGTGCCTAAAATATAAAGGCCACCTGATTGCACCGATTCTGGCGTTAATTTAATATCAGTTCCGCGACCAGCCATGTTAGTAGCAATAGTAACGTGCCCTGGTTCGCCAGCGTGAGCAACAATATCGGCTTCTCGCGCATGTTGTTTGGCGTTTAATACTTCATGGGGAATGCCATTCATGGAAAGAACATCACTGATCAATTCCGATGTTTCAACAGCAATCGTACCAATAAGGACCGGCTGCCCTTTTTTATGTCGTTCTTTAACATCATTACTAATGGCTTTATATTTGGCCATTTTAGTCAGGAAAATAAGATCAGCCTTATCTTCACGAATCATGGGCTTATTGGTTGGAATTGATACTACATCAAGATGGTAAATTCTATAAAATTCTTCTGCTTCAGTAGCAGCAGTACCGGTCATGCCAGCAAGCTTTTTATAGAGACGAAAATAATTTTGTAAGGTGATAGAAGCAAGGGTTTGAGTTTCTCGTTCGATTTCAACCCCTTCTTTTGCCTCTAAGGCTTGATGCAGGCCATCACTATACCGTCTGCCGGGTAAAATACGACCGGTAAATTCATCGACGATTAACACATGTCCTTCATGAACCACATATTCAACATCACGGCGAAAGAGTACATGAGCGCGCAAGGCTTGATTAACATGGTGAAGCACATTAAGATTTTCTACCGCATAGAGATTAGTAACATTAAGTTCTTTTTCAACCTTATCATTACCTGATTCAGTTAATTGTACTGAGCGAGCTTTTTCATCAACTTCATAATCAGTTTCTTTATTAAGTTTTTTAATAACGCGATCAGCTACTGCATATAATTTACTGCTTTCTTCCGATGAACCAGAAATAATAAGAGGAGTACGCGCTTCGTCGATCAAAATAGAGTCAACTTCATCGACGATTGCATAATTTAATTCTCGTTGCACGTAATCTTCGAGGCGAAATTTCATATTATCGCGCAGATAATCAAAGCCTAATTCATTATTAGTGGCATAGAGAATATCGCATTGATAAGCCTGTTTTCGCTCAGCATCTTCCATGTTATTTTGCAAACAGCCAAGGGAAAGACCAAGAAAATTATAAATGGGCTTCATCCATTCAGAGTCACGGCGGGCTAGATAATCATTCACCGTAACTAATTGGGCTCCTTTGCCTGATAATGCATTGAGATAGAGTGGTAAGGTAGCAGTTAATGTTTTACCTTCCCCCGTTTTCATCTCAGAAATTTTTCCTTGATGCAATACAATGCCACCAATTAATTGAACATCAAAATGGCGCATTCCTAAGGTTCTTTTTGATGTTTCACGGACTACTGCAAAGGCTTCGGGTAAAATATCATCAAGGGTTTTATCTTGTGCCAAAAGCTCACGAAATTCTATTGTTTTAGCGGCAAGCTGTTCATCAGTTAAGCTACTGATTTTTGGTTCTAATGCATTAATAGTATCAACTATTGGCTGAATAGCACGTAGTTGGCGGTCATTATTAGTTCCTATGATAAACGCTAAAAATTTTTCTATCATGCCATTCCTTGTTCTCTAAAAAACTACTCCTGGTCCTTTTTTAATCAGATAAAGTTTTTTTATAGTGCGGTGCCACTGGGGCATTGTAGCTAGTATGCTAACATACTTCACTTTTTTGCTCAATGGAGACAATTTAGCTGAACCGTACCCATTCGATACATTCTACTTCGCTGTGCTACGTAGAACACTCAGGGCGAACGGTTCAGGGGTCCCCGTTCGTGGTGAGTGATTTCGAGCATTGCGAGAAATTGTATCGAACCATACGGGGCAATCCCATTGGTGTATTGATTTTATCGTAAAGTAGCAACCGTCATTTGTCGACCTGCTTTTGCACCTTGTCTGCGATGAGAAAAGAAGCGATGATCACACATGGTGCAAAAATTATAGGTAGTATTTATATTGCGGGCCTTCACTCCTGCTTGCTCTAGCATTATGCTTACATAGCGCGGAAGATTGAAAAATAATGTTCCATTACGCTGCTGAGTAACTAACGGGTGCAGAGAAGCTGGAATGTTATCGAGAAATGCCTGATCAACTTCATAACAACAAGAGCGTGCACTGGGACCAAAAAAAATACGGACTACCATAGGATCAAATGAGGCCAATGTCTGTTGTGCAATGCCTGCAAGGGCACCACGCCAGCCGGCATGAATAGTAGCCAACTGCTTTTTTTTAGTATCAATAATAATGATTGGCAAGCAATCGGCAGTCATTATGCCAAGACCAGTATAGGGAGACTGAGTAATAAGATAATCACCGGGCCATCCAAAGGCCGGAGGAATTACTTGGTGATCAATATTATAACCATCGGTGCTGTGAGTTTGTTGTAAGAAAAAAAGAGCAGAAAGTGAAAGTTCTTTTTTTAAGCAGGTGAAAGGTGCTTGCTCAAGAAGTAATGTATGGGGATCAAGCGATAAATAATGAGCAGGATAGAGGGCATCCTGTGCATCACCGAAATACAATGAAAACTCTTGTTCGTGATGAATTAGCATGGCGCCTGGTTTACCATTCTTTCAAGCATGGCATTGCGTTGCAACTCTTCACGAAGAACATTGGCTTGCCATTGACTTTGACGTTCTAACTCATCGGCCTGAGATTCTAACTCAGCGGTCTGCTGTTTTAATGCTTTATTTTCCCGCTGTGTTTGAAGTACTTGCTGTTCAAGAGCTTGTGCTTTACGTTGTGCTGCTTCGGCTTCTCTCTTTGCTTGTGCTGCTTTTTCACGCTCAATCTGTTGTTGTTGGCGCATATGAAGCTCATGAGTGTACACATGATAGAGCGTTATATCATGCAAGATAAGCAGAGGGATATATTCCAGTATTTGAGCTAATGTTTGAGCGGCACCAACGCGTGCTGGATAGCGACCGCCGCAAAGCCCTATATTGTGCAGCAAGATTTCATGATCTTTCTTGATTGTTTCTATGTATTCAACATGAGGAAAATCGGGGGTATGAGCGCCACGAGGTGCAAGCATGATTGCCTTAAGACCCTCTTTGATAGCACCAGCATCAGAATGATATTGATTATAAAGTGTAAGTTCGCGGCCGTACTTCTTTAAAAGTTCTGCTTCATGAATATACAATCTAAAATAAGCATCATTAAGGCTTAATTCGCTGGTTAATCGTTCATATTTTGCAATAAGCGGCTCAAGCTTTTTAATAAGCTCACGTATGGTTTGTTGACTACTTACATCTTTGTGTGATTTTTCAAGCTGGCTCAGACGAGTTTCTAATTGGCTAATGCCTTTACGCAGCTGTTGATAAACGGCATCTAACGTATCTTTAGTGCTATAAAATGAATGGGTATTCACACAAAAATAGCGTTGAGCCAATTCATAGAGCAATGGTTCTGATAAGGGGGCATCATAAGTATAAGAGGCGTTTTCTAAGAGGATATTGATAGCATCAATATCATGCCGTGCTTTATCAATTAATTGCTTATTGGCATCAATAAGCTGGGTGTTGGAAGGGGTTGTTGCCCAAGAGAAGAAGGCATAAATGCCGCACAAAGTGGCAATGCCGAGGGTGATATAGCCTGCCTGCTTTGCATTAATAGGGGAATGCTCAAAAAGGGCCGAAGTAGACTGGGTTGTTACTAGAAGTGCTAGGCCAAGGCTATACAAAGTCAATCGATGTTTAAACATAAGAACCTCTCAATATATGCAATACTAGAGTAATAAATCTAATTCTTACTGTAGCAAATATATTGGTTTTTTATAAGGGGGGTGGGTCAGCGGTGAATAGAAAAGGGGGAAACTCTTCATTTCCCCCTTTTGTTAGCGTTAAGCATTTTCAGATTTTTGCTGCCCTTCTTTACGTAAAAAAGCAGGAACATCCAACTCTTCTTGATCTAAGAGCAGATCTTGCCGAGCTGCATAATCAGCATGATCTCCTTTTTTGATCAAAGAAATTACTGGTGCTTGTTCTACCGGCGCTGGTTCAGCAACTACTTCTGCTGCTGGACTTTGCGCTTGTTTTGCTCCCGATAATTCAACCGTATCAAGAACTGTTGCGCGTACTTTTATCGCCTCTTCAATATCTTCTTGAACACTTTGAGTAAATCCAGTGGCGATGATAGTTACTGAAACGCTATCGCCTAAGGATTTATCAATAACTGAACCAAGAATAATTTGAGCATCAGCGTCTGCTTGTTCATGAATAATAGAAGCAGCTTGGCTAATTTCATGCAAGCTCAGGCTTTCATTACCAGTAATATTGAGTAATACTGCGCGTGCACCTTTAATATTAATATTCTCAAGCAATGGCGAAGAAATAGCAGCATGCGTTGCATCAACGGCACGAGTAGCGCCGCTTGACATTGCAGTGCCCATAATAGCAAAACCACGATCTTTCATAATGGTGCGCACATCAGCGAAATCAACGTTAATGTGGCCTGGTTTTGAAATGATATCGGCAATACCTTTAACTGAAAGACCCAAAACATTATTGATCATGTTGAATGCATCAATCATTGATACTCGTTCATCAACTACTTCTAAAAGTTTTTGATTAGGAATAACAATAAGCGTGTCTACTTCTTGTTTGAGTTGTTCAACAACTTTAGCAGCAATTTCAGCGCGGCGTTTACCTTCAAACACGAAAGGCTTAGTCACCACAGCGATGGTTAACGTGCCTCTTTCTTTTAAAGCGCGCGCAATAACTGGCAATGCACCAGAGCCGGTGCCGCCACCCATACCTGCAGTTAAAAAAACAATATCGGCATCTTCAACAGCTTCAATAATTTCTGTTAAATTTTCTTCTGCTGCTCGTTTACCGATTTCTGGATTAGCACCAGTGCCTAATCCTTTAGTTGATTTAACGCCCAAGCGAATTTTCTTGGTGGCTTTAGAAGCATCAAGTGCCTGAAGATCGGTGTTAGCAACCACATATTCAATGCCTTGATAGCCAGATTCTATAATACTATTTACCGTATTGCCGCCAGCGCCGCCAACACCTATTACCTTAATGCAAGCACTGCCGGTGTGCTCGTGTGATTCATGAGCGAGTTCTATCATTTTTTCTCCTTTTGTCTTTCTTAAAATTAGAAGAAATCAGCTACCCAGGATTTCATTCGATTGAAAATACGTTTCACTACCGGAGCTGTCATATCATCTTGCAATGGTGCGCCTTGTTGTTTGAGTGTATGAATTAAAAGGCCATAGCCAGTTGCATAGATGGGTGATTCCAGTGATTCTGGTAGTCTATAATTAAGACGTGGCATGCCGATGCGCACCGGTACTTGTAATATTTCTTCTGCCAATTCTTTCATGCCGGTGAGTAATGAGCCACCACCCGTTAACACCAAGCCTGATGGCATAAATCCTTGCAAGCGGTGTTTTACTATTTCTTCATGAATCAATACAAAAATTTCTTGGGCGCGTGGTTGCAATATCTCAGCAATTTGAGAAAGTTGCACCAACTGAGCCCCATCGCCTTGTACCATAGCCGCTTCAATGAAGTTATCATGAGTAACTAATGATGTTTTGGCGACACCCTGCTCTTTTTTGATGCGTTCAGCATCTTTAATTGTCGTGCGCAGACCTACGGCTAGGTCATTAGTAAAGTGATTACCTGCTACTGGCAACACCATGGTATGGCGAATGCTGCTATGCTGATATACGGCGAAATCGGAAGTGCCACCACCAACATCAAGAACAGAAACACCAATAGTTCGCTCATCATCACTGAGCACTGCATGTGCTGATGCAAGCTGCTCAAGAATAATATCACTGACTTTAACGCCGGCCATCTCAACACATTTAATGAGATTTTGCACTGAAGCAATAGCCCCCATAATAATATGAGCCTGTACTTCTAAGCGAATGCCATGCATGCCTACCGGATTATGAACTCGTTCATGTGAATCAATAACAAAAAATTGAGGCAATACATGCAAAATTTGCATCCCTTCAGGAATAGGAATTGCGCGAGCAGCAGCCAACACGTTATGCACATCTGTTTCACCTACTTCTCCATGTTTGATAGGAACAACGCCATGAGAATTGGTTGATTTAATGTGTCCGCCAGAAACTCCCACACTAGCATGAGTGATAGAGATTCCTGCCATTAATTCGGCTTCTTTAATTGCCGCTTTAACTGAGTGAATAGTTTTGCCAATATCAACAACAACCCCTTTTTTGAGGCCGTCTGAAGGTGCTTTGCCTACGCCAATAATTTCAAAATGATCGCTATCAAATATTTGAGCGACCAGTACGCAAATTTTTGTTGTCCCAACATCGATCGAAACTAATATTCGATCGGAAAAATTTTTAACCATGTTTATTCCCCCCCCGAGGTCCCCCAGATACCACTACTTGGTTATCAAACCGAATGTCAGCTTTATATAATCCCATCGCTGACTGGTTATTTTTTTGCTGCTCAATATCTTTTTTTATCGAATCACAGAGTGTAATAGTTTGTTCAGTAAGCCGATGCTGGCAGGTACTGACTAAAGCAAATGCCGGATTATTTTTTTCCACTAATTCTATTTCGAAATCATGGTTCCAACTAATATCATAGCGGCCAAATAATGCGGGATTAAGGGCATTAAGCCATTCTTTAAATTCTGCCGAAAGCAGGGGGGCATCAGCGGTGGCTGTTTTCATCGTAATATGAGGCAATTGAGTGATAGATTGTGGTGTGTAATGTCCTCGTGGCACTAGCATGCCTTGTTCATTGAGAACCCATTCTGTGTTAACAATCAAACGGGGTGCGCCTGCAATGACTTGAATATGCCAACTATGATTGGGCTGCCGGGTGACGATTATTTTATTAATTGCCGGACATTTTTCTTTCATTAATTGTGCAATGATGGTGGGATTAGTTAATCCTGCGTGAGTTACGGTGAAGATAATTTTTTCTTTTTGATTGGTTGATAATAAAGGATCAAATGAAAAGGAAACTTGTGATGCTTGCAGTAAAAAATGACATATTTTATTCACGCCCCAGAAGCTGGAAGCTGCTACTAGTACCGCTAATAATATTCTAATTGTCCCACGAGCTTTCATTGCGTCCCCCTTACGCTACCCCTTTTTGATTGCAGATGGCAATCCCTACTCTCTTTTTTATCTATTTTCGTATGTAATAGTCAAGTATTTTATTAAATTTTCTTCAACTGATGGGCAACGGTGAATAAAAAGATACCGGCTGCAACAGAGGCATTGTAAGAAATAGAATTACTAACTTGGGGAATAGTAATGGCAGTTCCTTGTTTTGCTATCGTAGGAGAAATACCTTCTCCTTCACTACCAATAACGATACAGAGAGGAGCATTGAAAGTAATGTCGGTAATACTTTTGCCGCCAAAGGTTGCCAAATATAAGTGATATCCTGCTTTTTGCAGAGCAATAGCAGCAGCGGCACTTGAGGGTGCTTGCATAATTTCTAAATGTTCTGCTAATCCAGCCGATGCTTTAAAGGCGGCAGCGGTTAAGGGAGCGCTTGCTCGTTGTGTGATGATAACGCCATCGATGCCGGTGCAATAAGCCGATCGTAAAATGGCCCCGAGATTACGAGGATCCTGAATGCCATCGAGTATGAGCAAAGCTTTGTGTCGGGCACTATCAAAAGGTTTTTGGCGGAAAGGAAAAGGAGCTACAAGTGCCACAATACCTTGATGGTCAGTGGTTCCTGCTCTTTGAGTCAGCTGCTCACGAGTTACATAAGCAATAGGAATATTACGATTGTTGAGTTCAGCAGCAATTGATGCCCATTGTTTAGGGGATGGTTTTGTTGTATACACGCGTTGAATTTTGCGCCGTTTGGCACGCAAAGCTTCTTGGATGGGATGGACACCGTAAATAAGGTCAGGTTGGTTTTTTAGTGAATTATTCATAACTTTTTAATAGTAACACATTTTTTTCTTTTTGATCAGGCGTTTTTTTTGCACAATTTTTATATACTAGAATCATTCCTAGTTATTTTCTGATGAGTGTTATTATGCTGCAAAATCCCTATACCTGGATCGAAGTTAGTAAATCGGCCTTTGAACACAATGCACGAATGTACAAAAAAGTGCTTGGTTCATCGGCATTAGCTGCGGTGATTAAAAGTAATGCTTATGGTCATGGTATTCTGCCTATGGGGCAACTTTGTCAACAAAGTGAACAGGTTGATTGGATTTGTGTTGCCACGATGAAAGAAGCTATTGCTCTACGAAAAGAGGGGATGACCAAGCCAATCTTAGTAGTCTATTTTATTGAAGAAGATCCTCGCCTTGCTCTTGATTATGCTATTGATCTGATGGTTTGTTCTTTAGCGGATGTGCAGGAACTCAATGAAATAGGCCGAGCTCATAATAAGCCATTCAACATTCACTTAAAAGTTGATAGCGGTATGTCACGCTTTGGATTATTGCCCCATGAAGTAATACCAATGATAAAGGCCTTGCGATCTATGCCGGGCATTAACTTGGCGGGTATTTACAGTCACTTAGCGCAAGCTGCTAATGAAGATCAATCTTTTAATACCGTGCAACAAGAATGTTTTAATGCTGTATTGGATGTTCTTGAGCAAGAAAAAATAACTATTCCCTATAAACATTTAACTAATAGTGCTGGCACTACGGTTATGGACCTTGATCGCTATAATATAGCACGGGTAGGCTTAGGCATTTATGGCTGGTGGCCGTCACAATTTGTTAAGGAAGTAACCCAGCGGCAGTATCCCTGGTTTGATTTAAAACCAGTGCTCACCTTAAAAAGTCGTATTCATCAAATTAAATCATTGGGGCCTGATTGTTTTGTGGGCTATGATCGTACCTATAAAACGACACGCCCAACTAAAATTGGTGTACTTCCCATTGGTTATTATGATGGTTATGATCGTCGTTTGAGTAGCAAAGGTATCACCTTTATCCGCAATCATTATGCCCCAGTGATTGGCATTATTGCTATGACTACCCTTATCATTGATATTACTGATGTGCCTGATGTTAAACAAAATGATGAGGTGGTACTCATGGGCAATTATGAAAAAATTACTGCCACTCAGTTGGCTAATGTTATTGGCAGTTTTAATGCGCGCGAAATTATGACCCGCTTAAATCCTGATTTACCTCGTATTATCGTTGATTAATAAACACAATTAAATCGTTCTCTTTATCTTCTAGACGCCATCATACAACTCACTTATACTGATCATTATTCATTGAAAAAAGTGCATCTAATTTATAGGTATGAAAGTATGTATATCGTTGAAGGCAATATAGGGGCGGGTAAATCAACTTTTTTACAGTTGATAGCTAAGCATGCTCCTCATATTTCAGTTATTTTAGAACCAATGCATAATTGGCAACGGCAAACTGAAGGACAATCATTGCTGGTCAATTTTCTGGGCAACCCAAAACGATGGGCTTATACCATGGAAACATTGACTATGATGTGTCGGGTTAAAGACCATCTGCAAGAACAATCTAATCCCAATCCCATGCGAATTATGGAACGATCTATTTATTCAGGTCATTACTGCTTTGCTCTTAATGGCTACGAAAGTGGTTATATGAAAGAGGTTGAATGGAAAATGTATACCTCTTGGTTTAACTTTTTGATTCCGGGTAAATGCCGACCGCCGCAAGGTTTTATTTATTTGAAGATTGATCCTGAAGTTGCTTATGAACGAATTGCCAAACGATCGCGTGAAGGTGAAAATAAAATTACTTTGGATTATTTACGTGCCATTGATCAAAAGCACGATGATTTTTTGATACAAAAAAAGAATATCTTGCCCGAATTAGCATCGATACCAGTATTAACCTTTGATGTTTCTGAGGAATTTGAGACCGATCATCAACGATTTAATGCTATGTTATCAAAGATTGAAGAGTTTATGCTTGTTACTCATCAAGCAAAAGTGGTGCCGGGCATTTATAGCAGTAAAAATCTTTAATTCACCATAGTATTGGCAAAAACCCATTCTCTACGCTCTTTTTCTCGCTGGCGTTGCGTTAAAAACTGTAGACTTCCAGCAGCAATAATGGCCAGGGTACTACCCACTAGTGCAGGTAGTTTACTTTTTTCACATTCAAGATTGAGTCGACCGCCGCACTTAATTGCCAAAGTAAGAGCAGCACTCATGATGGCGATGAGTGCTATGACAAGGACTGTTTCAATACCAGATTGCCGAATATGATAGCTTTGCTCTTCTAAGTAATCCAATATTCGATCTTTGACGTCCGCTGGTTGATATCGATCAGCGCGCATAGCATACAGTGATGGTGCAAGAAAAACTATCGTCAATAACATCATACATTTCATACGACTTCCTCAATTTTTTTAGAAGGGACCATTCTTGCAGTATGATACGCAGGCCAGAAAGGTAATGTAAAGAGAGGTCTTTTAGGATTGTTGAGAGTGCATAGCATTATAAAGAGCTATTATACCTTCTCGTGTCTTTTGATAGCAGGCGAGTGCTGATGAAAAATTGGTATCGGCAAAGAAACCTTCTTCATTACTAAGAATAGTTGGCACATATTCATTCACTATTGCCAAGGGATCTACGGGAATAGCATCAGGGTTCTTAGTAATGATAGAGATTATTTCTTTTGCCCCATACTCTCTTGATAAGAATTCTTCATGCGCCTTAATATTGGCTTCACAGTTGATTTTTAAAGTATGAAAAGAGTGGGTAATGATTGATCTTCTATGAAGAGTTTTTGCCTTCTCCATATGTTGTAAGTAGTTTACATTAAGGAGTGCTAAATGCTCTCTATAAGCTAAATATACTCTTAATGCTGCATCGGAATAACTCATTAATGGTATTGCAGAAGGTTTCTGCGGGTGAGGTGATGCAGTATCAGGAGAAGGTGTTGCAGGCATAACAAGCGTGGGCCCTTCTGGTTCCATTGCTGATGCCATGAAGCTTATTATGATCAATAAGCCCATTAATCGCTGCATAAAAATTATGTTTATCATGATGAATGTATTAAATCCTCATTTTATTTTATAAATACGATGTTTGCCTACTTTGATGATCATGCCGCTAGTTATGGTAATAAGTGCTTTGGGATCGGTGACTTTTTCATTATCAAGGTGTACTGCCCCTGCTTCTACTAATCGCCGCGCTTCAGCATTGCTGGGCGCTGCATTAAGAGCACGCAAGACATCAATAATCTTTTGATTAGGGCCGCTCGCAAGTTCTACTTCTTGTGCTTGTGAGTAATCATGGCGTTGAAAGAGTGCTTCAAATTGTTGCTGTGCTGAAGAAGCTTCTGTAGCGGACCAAAATTTTGCCACGATATCATGAGCAATAGTTTTTTTCACTTCCATTGGGTGAGCAGCGCCATTGGTTACCTGTTCTTGTAGGGAAGCAATTTTTGTCGGTGATAGTAATAACAATAATGCTGCATAATGCCACATTAACGTATCAGAGATCGACATTAATTTACCATAGGCTTGGTCAGCTGGATCAGAGAGTCCGATGGCATTATTAAGCGATTTAGACATTTTTGGTCCACCATCAATGCCTTCTAGCAATGGTGTGGTAATAATGACTTGTGGTTCATGGCCTAATTGTTCTTGTAGATGGCGTCCCATGAGTAGATTAAAAGTTTGATCAGTACCGCCAAGCTCCACATCTGCTTTTAATACTACCGAATCATAGCCTTGAAAAAGAGGGTAGAGCAGTTCATGAAAGCTAATGGGTTGATTATTTTGCAAGCGAGTATGAAAATCATTTCTTTCAATAAGTCGTGCTACCGTAATATGAGAGCACAATTTGATCATTTCTTTAATAGAAAGAGCATCAAGCCATTCAGAATTATAACGAACGGTGAGTTTTTTAGGATCAAGAATTTTTTTTACCTGATCAAAATAGGTTTTGGTATTAAAAGTAATTTGTTCATCAGAAAGAGGAGGGCGTGTTTTTGAACGACCACTCGGATCACCAATACGTGCAGTAAAATCACCAATGATGAGAATTATATGATGATTAAGGTCCTGAAATTGGCGCAATTTTGCTAATACCACTGCATGGCCTAAATGAAGGTCAGGAGCCGTAGGATCCATACCGAGTTTAATGGTAAGTGGTTCATTGCGCTCTAATTTTTTTAGTAATTCTGGTTCAGGAATAATACTATGGGCGCTCTGTGAAATAAGTTGCAATGTTTTTTCTGCCGAGGTCATGACCAATCCTTTTTGCGGTAATTAAAAAGAAGAACAATAGTAACCAAGAATAGACCCTACTTGGCAGACTGTATAAGCAATTGCCATGCGCAATGCGCCGCCAAAGAGAATGAAGAATCCCAGGGTAATGATAATCCAAACAAAATCAGCATAAGAACCAAAAAAACGTCCTTTAATCACATACCGAGAGAGATAACGAATGGTATTACCAATAAAAGCCCACATAGCCAGCATTGTGTTTACAAAAATGAAAGAGATCGCAATGTATACCAGCACGATGTCGAGCGAAGAAAGTGATGGATACACTGATACAATAGTGCGATGGGTAAGAAAATGATAACGCTCAATCAATGAACGGGTAACGGAAAAAGAAGCGGGCCCAATAAATGATGTGAGCATTATAAAACCAGCAATACCTAAGATAACATGGATAATGCCATCAATAAGAAAGGCGATAAATACTTTTAAGCGATGAAAAGGAGAATTAATTTTTTCTGGATCAACAGGAACCGTTGTTCCCCAGCCGATGCCTAATAAAAATAAACAAGCAAATCCTAAAAAATCTATATGGGCTAAAGGATTGAATGAAAGAAGACCAAGCAGACGAGGAGTAGGATCACCTAACCAATCAATAATCCATGCTGATAGTACACCTGCAATTACCACGGAAATGGCATATGCTACTATAAAAGAACCGGCACTCACAATCGCATCTGCTGTTTGTACATTTATCACAAGAAACCTCATTTCTATAGACCTGTTAATTCTATAAAGCTAGTGTAGGCCAAAGCTCTGAATCGGTCAAATGCCGATGCCTTAGGTATTAGACAAATGAAGAGTGCTTGGCTAAACTACAGGGCAGAATGTGAAGAGAAATTAAATTAAAACACCCCGTATGGTTCGATACAATTTCTCGCAAAGCTCGAAATCACTCACCACGAACGGGGTTATTGAACCGTCGCCCTGAGTGTTTTACGAAGCGCAGCGAAGTAAAATGTATCGAATGGGTACGGTTCAGAAAGTAGATGTTTTTATGAAGAAGTCAGTTAAAATAACTCCGATAGAGTCATTAGTTCCAGAACCTGTTATTGTTTCTCGTTATCAATGGTTGGTGTATAGCAGTGCGTTCTTTCTTCTCAGTATTATAACCTTTGCATTGTATTGGAAAACATTATCCTATGATTTTCAATTTGATGATCTAGCTAATATTAGTCGCTTATTTGAAATACGGCATAACACTCTTAAATCACTTATTTTTTCTGGAACACGATGGATTAGTTATTGGCTTAATGCATTGCTGTATCATTTCTGCCATTTTAATCCCTGGGGCTATCGATTGGTTGATGTTGCTATTCATTGTGCCAATGGATTGTTGATATTCTCTCTTTTATTTTCTTGTCTTAGTAAAGTGAAAGATGGTTGGTTTAAGCAACATGCCTTGCCTCTTGCATGGCTTACTGCTCTTTTATTTCTCATTCATCCCGTGCAAACACAAACCGTATGTTATGTTATTCAAGGCCAACTGGAAGGTATGGCAACCTTGAGTATCTTGCTCATACTACAGTGTCTGGTATGGTATGCTTTTGCACCATCATCGATAGTGCAAGCTATTAGTTTTAGTATAGCGATAGTAATCGCTATTATTGCCACGGGAACTAAAGAAATTGCTATTCTAACGCCAATTTTAGCCTTTCTTTGGGATTGGTTTTTTATTGCACAAGGATCATGGTCTTCATTAAGAAAACGATTCTTGTTCCATGGCATTATTACTGGATTGATATGGCTTTCCTATCTCTATTTATTAAAACCTGATTTCTTCATAGAAGTATTTGGTTTATCGGTAACTGCTGCTAATAATCAAGGCAATGTTATTACCGCTGCTGCTGGACAGATAATTACTCCCTTTTATTGGCTTATCTCTCAATGCAAAGTGTTATTGCATTATCTCCATATTTTTATTTGGCCTTTTTCGATAAGCATTGATTATGATTGGAAGTTGGTGCACTCCCTATTTGCTTTAGATTTTATTATTCCTGCTGCACTTTTAGTTTTTGTAGCAATAATTCTTTGGTACATACTTTCGCGCAATAAAAGTTCTTTAATAGCAGTAGGTTTTTTATGGTTTTTTATAAGCATGGCGCCGCGGACTAGTATTATTCCCTCAGCAGAATTAATGGCCGATTATAAGACCTATTTAGGATCATTAGGGCTTCTTTTTGCTCTTAGTATTGCCATTGTTTTCGCCTATAACTATATATGTTCAAAAATAACATCACCACGATTAAAAAAACCAGTGGCGCAAGGAGCTATTGTTGCACTGGTATTAATACCCCTTTCGATAGGGACTTTAATGCGAGTAACGGTATGGTCATCAGGTCTTGCCTTTTGGGAAGATGTGATGATGAAGGCACCGGGCAAAGCGCGTGGCTATAATAATTATGGGGCAGAGCTTTCTAATCGCGATCGCTATCAAGAATCGATTAGCTACTTTGAAAAAGCAATTGAGTTAGATCGGCTTTATATCGATCCGATTAATAATATTGCTGTTTCTTATTCTCATGTTGGTGAGATTGATAAAGCGATTACTGCCTTAGAAAAAAGCCTTAAGCTAAACCCCCTATTTCCTGAAGGGTATAATAATATTGCGGCCATGTATCGTAAAAAAGGAGATTTAGAAAATGCTGAAAAAGCGCTATTAAATGCAGTTAAATTGCGTCCTTACTATGGAAAAGCTTGGTATAACCTTGGTCTTCTTTACATTGATCAAGGCAAGAAGGAACAGGCTTGGGAAAGTTTCAAGAACTGTTGTTATAAAGCCGACCTTGATGATGACACTGGCTTTTTAGCTTTTGGAAAATCAAGCATCGAACTTGAGCGGTATGATGATGCGATTGAAGCCTATCATCGATTATTGAAAATTCAACCTCGTAATGAAGAAGCGATGTTTAATTTGGGTTATGCCTATGTTCATACCAAGCAGTACGATAAAGCACTGTATCTTTATAATATGTTGAACAAAGCACATCCTGATGATCCGCGTCTTATTATTAATATTGGCCAAACCTATTATGAAAAAGGTGAACCGGCTAATGCCTTAGTTTATTTTGAGCAGCTTTCCTGTGAAAAAGAACATATTCCTTCGATCTGCATTTACTTAGCCCGTTGCTATCAAGCGTTAGGGAGTAATACACAGGCACGCGCTGCGTTGAAGGAATTATATGCGCTAAACCCGGGTACTCGGGTGAAAAAGCAAGCCGATCAAATTTGGGCAACACTGACTTAGAAACTTTTTGCCCCGTATGGATTTCGATACACCTCGCTAAACGCTCGGCACTCACCATGAACGGGGCATGAAATATTTTAAAATATTATTTAATCTTTAGCTTGAGCGTCCCCGTTCGTGGTGAGTGATTTCGAGCATTGCGAGAAATTGTATCGAACCCACACGGGGACTAAATAACTCTTGCATAAAAAAAGTGATCAAGCTTACGCTAAAAATGCAGTGCAATAAAAAAATCAAGGGAGTGTGAATGAATTATATACAAAAAATAGCAATGCTCAGCAGTCTTATGCTCACTGTTTCAGTATATGCTGGTTCCGTAAGAACTGTTTCAAGTCCACGTGCGTTTGATAGTGCCATTAAAAGAGGCAATGTTATTGTTTATTTCTTTAATCCATCATGCCCTATATGCCAAGGTTTTGATGCACAGGGTACTTTTCCTCAGTTAGCTTCACAGATGCCTAAAGTTTCTTTTGTTAAAGTTAATATTAAGAGCAAAGCAGCATTGCCACTTGCTGATGAATACAATATTACTGCAACACCAACCTTTATTTTGTTTAGCAATGGCAATCAAGTAGATCGCGTTGAAGGTTCGCTTGGAACAGCTCCGCTGCAAAGACGTATTCAAAATGCTTTTAATCTTTAATTTTTAAAAAGTCCCGAGAGCTAGCTTTTTCGGATAAAGGAACTGATGAAGTTTAACTATGCATTGCTTACTATCGTCATAGTAACGTTGTCAGGATGTTTTTACCGTCCATTAACCTTACGGCGTACCATTCCTTTAGAACAAGAAAAAAGGGGCGGGCCTGCAGCGATAACAAATAATCAACCTTATCCTATTACCATTTGGATTCACGGCACTCGGCTATTGCCGCGTGGTATGTTTGAAAAGTTTTTCTATAGCGATCCTGGGCTGCATCATTATACGTTTGTTGAGCCCAAATATAAACTCTATGCTATTGCCGATGCGATTATAAGCAGCCATCCTGACTATTTTATGGCTGAAGGCTTCCATCTTTTTGGTTGGTCGGGCAAGCTTTCTTTCATTGCACGTCGAGAAGCAGCAGAAACATTATATGAAGATCTAAAAAAAATTAGAGCTGAATATAAAAAAAGATTTGGCAAAGAACCGGCTATTCGAATCATCACTCATAGTCATGGGGGCAATGTTGCATTAAACCTTGCAGCAGTGCGTGATGAGGATGACGTTGATTTTGTTATTGATGAGCTTATTTTATTGGCCTGCCCTGTACAGATGAAAACGGCGGAATATAGCAGCGATCACCTGTTTAAAAAGGTATATACTTTTTATTCCACCTATGACGTTATTCAAGTTATTGACCCGCAGGGGCTTTATGGACGTTGTTCTCATGTGCCAACATTTTCACGCCGCTGTTTTGAGACTGCTGATAATGTTGAACATATTGAAGTACAGATTAGCAGGGCTTGCTGTTCCCATCTTGATTTTATTCGTCAGAGATTTTTAAGTAATATAGGGAATATTATGCGAGAAATAAAACAGTGGGAACGTGATGCACAAGAAGATTGTATTGATTGGCATTACGCTAAAAAGATAATAGTGTTAAGGCCTTCGCAGCAATCTTTTAACGGCCGTAATAATACCAGTGCTATCAATACCTGCCCATGCCAATAATTCTTCTGGTTTGCCCGAATGAGGCAATTCATTCACTGCAAGACATTCAAGAATAACGTCGTGATTGCGCAGTGCATAGCTCACTAATTGACCAATGCCTCCTTGCAGATAATGATCTTCTACCGTGATAGCCTTATTATTACAGCGGTTGATCTGCTCTTGCAAAGTTTTTGTATCTAATGGTTTGATACTATAGAGATCGATAATACATGCGGCAATATTGTCTTTGGCAAGTTCCTGGTGTGCTTTAAGTGCTTCGTGTAGGGTGATACCAGCAGCAATAACACATACTTGATCAGCATCGCTTGAGCGCAGAATATTGCAGCCCCCAATAGTAAATGATGCGTTGTTATCATAAATGACTGGTGTTTGTTCGCGCGTAGTGCGTAGATAACAAATGCGATGTTCTTGGTTAGCCATTTGTTGCACTAACAACTGAGTGCTGGGTGCATCACAGGGATACACAATAATAGAATCAGGCAATGCTGCCATCAGAGCAATATCTTCCAATCCCATTTGAGAAGGTCCATCTTGACCAATAGAAATACCAGCATGAGAACCGACCAAATATAAACTTGCTCTACTAATAGCTCCCATACGAATCTGATCATGCGCACGAGTGAAAAAAGCACTAAAAGTAGAAATAAAAGGTTTTTTGCCTCGTGCTGCAAAGCCAATGCCCATGCCAACCATGTTTTGTTCAGCAATAAAACATTGAAAAAAACGTTCAGGATGATTTTGTTCAAAAATCTCAGCGTAGGTGGAATTCTTTACTTCAGCATCCAGACTAATAACTTCTTGATAAGTGTTACCCAATTCAGCTAATGATTGCCCATAGGCCTTGCGGGTAGCGATTAACTCATTTTTTTTATAAGTAATAGTTGGTGCTGTGGCAGATGCGATGGATGGTTCTTTCTTCGTGGGTTTGGGTAACGTCGGTTCCCATTTATACGCGCTAGCGTATACTGCTCCATTAAATCTTTTTTCCATTACCGGTAATATTGTTTTAAGTTCTTCAGCTGAAAATGCTTTGCCATGAAAACCTTCTTTATTCTCAACTTTATCAACGCCATAGCCTTTGATGGTTTTAGCAATAATCATGGTTGGATGCTCAGGAGATGTTCGTGCTTTATCAAGGGCACGAGTGATTTGTTGCATATCATGACCATCGATAATGAGTGTTTTCCATCCAAATGCTTCACATTTTTGTGCATAACGAGTCAGATGATAGCCATGCATAGTTTCAGTACTTTGACCTAAGCGATTACAATCGATAATGCCAATCAAATGAGAGGCTTTATAATAACTGGCTAGCTCCATTGCTTCCCATACTGATCCTTCACTCATTTCACTATCGCCCATTAAAACGTAGGTGAAATAAGATTGCTGATCAAGACGAGCAGCAAGTGCCATACCCAGACCAATAGACAAACCCATGCCGAGTGAACCGGTAGCAGCATCGATGTATTTAAAACGAGGGGTGGGATGGCCTTCAAGTACGGAATTAAATTGACGATAAGTCATCAATTCTTCTTCACTAATAACGCCCAATTCTTTCCAGGCTGCATAAAGAACGGGGCATGCATGTCCTTTAGAGAGAATAAAACGATCATTGTCAGAATTGGCAGGATTATGAGGATCATAGTGCATAGCATAGAAAAAAAGAGCACTGACAATATCAGCGGCTGAAAGTGCCGAAGTTGAGTGTCCTGAACCCGCGGCAGTGGTCATTTTTAATGAATTTACGCGCAAGCAATAGGCTTTGTGTTCAAGAAATTTTTTTAATCCATGGAGCATAGTACATCATTATTTTTTAGAGTCGCGACGCCATTCATCCTTATGGGGGGCGGTCATTACTCGATTGATTTCTTGGCTTCCTTCAGACATATTCACATGTTTTTTTGAACGCATGAGTGAGCGCCAATAAGATCGAAGGCGTGCGCGAGCATCATTGCCAAATAGTTTGTTGAAGAATTTTTTCATGGGGGTTCTCCTTATTCGCCGTCGCTAAACCGCATAGCTTATGGTGGAAGGTGAAAGCGACAAGAATAATCACGCCGTAGCCTTGGCGAAGGCGGATAGAGGCTATGGCGGAATTTCGCTTGCACGCTTCACGTACTCTCTCCCTAGATTACGCAGAACTAAATATAATAAACAATAATCTTTGCTCAGCTAAATTTAGGCCCGTATGGATTCGATACATTTTTCTTCGCTCGCTTAGCGAGCTACGAAAAACACTCACCACGAACGGGCCTAAACTATTTTCTGATGCGGCTATCCATAAGCTGAGAAAAGAACAAAATAAAAAAGAGAATTCAATAGCCCCGTTCGTGGTGAGTGATTTCGAGCTTTGCGAGAAATTGTATCGAATCCATACGGGGCAAAACTATCTTTAAATGCGATTGCTTTGTATTATTAGCTTACTATGAAGAAGTTTTATGCATCATGGGTTACGTTTCTCAGCCGTTTTATATACCTTCAATTATTTCTAACGTTGTTGTCTCTTCCTATTATGATTAGTTGGGGACTGCCTGTTTCATTACTTACCTTTGCCGGTAATTTATTATTTAGTCCGATATTAACACTCTTTCTTTTATTAAGCTCATTAATCTTTTTTTGCCAACTTATCTCAATTCCTTGTGGTCCTTTTGAATATTTGCTCGATATAGTGACGCGAAGTTGGTTGTGGTCAATGCATATTATTCCTGGTCACTGGTTTATCGGATTTCCTACTATTCATCCTCTCGTTCTCTTGATATTGGTGATTGCGGTATTGGCAGTAGTGCATGCCCGTTTTATAACAAAGCCGCTGCATGGCGTTGCTTTATTATTGATGATAGCACTCAGTTTTTATGGCATTGCGGCTTGGTGGGCAACACCAAAGACCATTAACACGCAAGTGCCAATGGCGCGAGGCACCGTGATGATAGTAAAGAATATGCAAGAAATTATTGTTATTGATGATGGTACTTTTGCACGCCAAGTATCATTGCTTTCTTGGCTTGAATATACGTTATTACCTGAAATTATTAGAAAAACTGGTGCTACTCATATTGATCATCTGGTGGTGGCATCATGGAACACTCGAACACTGCTCGCATTGGTTGATAGTATTGCTAAGTTAAGAATCAAAAAAATATACCTGCCCAGTTGGACAGGATATCTTCCGCCAAAATTATATCGGGCGATGCAAGTATTAAAAAAGGCAGCGCATGAGAATAATTGTTCATTGATATTTATTTTTGATAAGACCTGGACGATTAATAAAACCTATCAGATTATTCCTGATGATTATCGGCAAAAGGAAGGTTATATGCTACGAAAGTTTCAGGTAAACAATATTATTACTGATGAGTTGTAGTATCTCTTGGCAATGCATTGGTACTTACTTGAGAGATAGGAACGTTTTCGATATCATCACTCGATGAAGGATTGCTTGATTGGTTCGTGGAGTGAGTGCGGGTATAATTTGAGATTTGCGGTTGATTAGACCCTCTATTATAGCGAGCATCAGGATCATGTTGCATGGACTCATTGATTAACTGCGTTCTATTATCATTGTTATAGTAGCGATGATAATGAGTATCATTATTTTGTTGTGCTAAGGCGCCACTAAGATTTACATTAACAGTTTTGTCTTCAATAGAAGGGGGTCCTTCATGCATCGATTTTGATACATGCTGAGTGCTATTTCCTTCGTAGTTGCTTTCATTGGTGTTAACAAAATTGGCCTGCATTATTGAAGGTACTAAAACTAACAATGCAACAACAACTTTCATTAGTTTCCTGACGATGAGGATGATGAATTTGCCGGTGTTGAGGATTGCGATTGAGTTTGTTGCTGTTGATTTTGTGGTTGCTGAGCATCCGATTGTTTTGGATGGTCTTTTTTATCATCTTTTTTCTCGTCATGTTTACCTTCATGTTCTTTGCCTGAAGGTTGCCCTTGTTGTGATGATGGTTGGCTTGCGGGCTGACTAGTGCTTGCTGTGGTTGTAGCAGGTTGATTTGGTTCTGATGATTGACTTGCTGGCGTAGTGGGTTGTTGCGTTGATTGAGTCGGTTGAGGTTGGGCACTTTGAACTACTACTGCCGGTTGTATTGTTGGAGTAGTGCTTTGCGTTTTGCTATTTTGACTTTGTTGAACCACTTGAGCTGCTTTGCTTTTATCACTATCAGAATATGTCATATTTTGAGTAGGGTTATCAGTAGTAGCATCAATGGTAATTACCGGCAAGCCATCTTGAATAAATACACGCAAATTAGGTTCTCCGGTGCCAACATAACGACCACTAATTCCATTAGAAGGGCCTGATAATACTTGCACATCAATGCCAAAATCAAGATTGCCCATAGCTCGTGCAGGAGCAGTCACTGCTCCGCCGGTTGAAGTAACTTGTAATTGAAAACTTTCATCAGCCATATTTCTTACTTGCAATCGATAAGCGAAGCATGATGTGCATGAGAGTAATATTATTAATATCTTTTTCATATTGTATCCTTTTTTAACGGGAATTCATTTTCCCGCCTCCCATAGTACCAAGGTCCCACAATGCTCCTCCAACGCCAACTGCTGCCTCAAAGAGAAGGTCTCTATTTCGTCGTTGCCTTTCCCATTCTGCATAATCTTGATCACGCTTTGATCTTGGTTGAGGTCGGGTCATACCAGGTGCATCCGATCTTTTTGCTGGTGTCGGTGTTTTGAATTCTTTTACAAAACCTTCCATTATACTTTCTGTAGCCGCAAGCAGTGCAAGCTCTTGAAATGAATAAAGAGAGCCATTGTAATGCATTATTTTATTTCTTCTATCTAACAACTTCTTATGGTCATTGTCATTATTGTTATTAAGATTTTCAAATGACAGTACTGGTAAAGTATCAACGATGGAGGCATACAGCATGAGAATTTTTTCGTGATCCTTGTCATCCGAGATTACCAAGGTGCCCTTATTTTTTTTGAGTGACGCTTCATTAATGAGCATATCTATTGCAGTAAGCGATGAACCATTAATGGTTTTGCTAGCATGAGCCTGAAGATTTATGGAAAAAGGACCAGTGATAAAATGATAAGTAATAGTTATGGGATAATCAGTACTATTAGTTATGGTGATCTTCTTTTTTACTGAAGCTTGAGGACTTTTTAGCATAAGTGTTTGGGCCTTTTTATAGTCTGCATCAGGGTGACTAATTTTTATAAGATGAGGACCATTTACCTCAACATTCTTGGTATAAGCAGTTGGTAAACCATTGCGGCCGATTTTTAAGAAAATTTCTCCACCAAAATGAGTACTTATCGGCATGAGATCAAGGCGGGCTCCAAGATTAGCAAAAGTACCGGTGAGTGTTTTGAGACTAATAAATACAGGCCTTCCTAAAGGCTCCATATCAATAATTTCTTTTCCATGAGCTGGAATAGGTTTTATAAAGCTTGGATAAGAAAAAAGAGAAGACCAGAAAGAACCTTTATAGTGGATGGTAACTTGAATGTCTTCGTCCGATTCATTAATAAAAGTAAAATTATGAGTAGCAAAACAGGGTATTGCTATGAATGCGAAAAGTAGTGCAATGATTATTCTTTTCATATTATGTCCTTTTAATGAGAGTTAACTAACCCTTCTTTATATTAATATTACAAATATACAATATAATTAAGCAATGATTTAATAAGCTTTTTCCTAAGAATGGTAATTATAGTGATGTATAAGGCTTTTTGAACCTTCAGGCTTGTGATTCGAGATAAATTTTTTGCATAATATGGGCTTATTCAGTAAGTTTTTGCTAACTTTAGATACAATAAAAAACCTCTTTCCTGAAAGGAATAAAAAATCATGGCCGCTAAAACAGTTCTTATGGTAATTGCTTATATAGGTTACCAACCTCTTGAATATACTGTTCCTAAAAAAATATTGGAACAACAGGGTTTTCGGGTGGTGACGGCGAGTAATAAAGCGGGCACTGCTACTGCAAAAGATGGCTCAAAAGCTACCGTTGATATTACCGTTGCTGATGCCAATGCAGCTGATTATGCCGCCATTATTCTGGTTGGCGGATCTGGTGCGATGGATAATTTAGATAACAAAGATACCTATGAATTAGTTCAAGATGCTGCAGAACACGATAAATTAATTGGCGCTATTTGTGTTGCACCGCGCATTTTAGCTAAAGCAGGTGTACTCGCTAATGTTGCTGCTACTGGTTGGGATGGCGATGAAAAGTTAAACTCTATTTTTGATGAATATGACGCAAAAAGAGTTCAGGCGCCGGTAGTTGTTGACGTTGGTATTATTACTGCCGATGGACCGCCTGCTGCTCAAGAATTTGGGCAGGAAATAGCCCGGTTATTAAAGGCCGGAAAGCATCATATTAATCCCTAAACTCCCTTATTAAAGCCATTTTTGTCCTTTATTACCTTTTAGTTCTCAAATCCCTTGTTTTCTTAATTTTTTATTTGCTATTATAAAATTAAGTTAGTATAAGTTTTGTTAAAATTATTCAAAAAAACGGAGAGTTGTAATGAAGTCAATCAATACAAAAAAATTGAGCAAGATATTTATGGCCTTAGGAGCCATAGTGCTCTTAATGAATAGTGCTACTGATCTTTATCCTCGCGGCGGCGGTGGCGGAGGCCATGGCGGCGGCGGTGGAGGCGGTGGACATTATGGCGGAGGTCACAGCTATAGCGGTGGCGGACGCTCTTATGGCGGTTCAAGAAGTTATTCTCGCTCAGCAAGCTCAAGTCGTAGCGGTCGTAGTTACGGTCGTGGTTACGGACGTGGCGGTTATGGACGCGGTGGCTGGGGACGTGGCTACGGCGGATTTGGTCGTGGCTATGGTTATGGTCCTCGCGGTTTCGGCGGCTTTAGAGGCGGCTGGGGCTGGGGATGGGCCTGGGGTTGGTACGGCGGCATGTGGTTATGGGGCGGTTGGCCATTATGGTACTGGCAAGCGAACTATCCATCATACTACCAAGAATATGTGTCACCAATGTATGTGCAAATTACCAATCAATATCCTAATGGATTAGATGATGATAGCGATGACAGTGATTCTGAATCAGATGATGAAAGTTATTCTGATGGTAATTCAGATGCTATTAATCCTCGCAAAGTTAAAATTCTCAGCCAAAATGATGTGCCAGGATTGACAGAGATGACGCAAAAAGCTTCATCATCACAGAACTATAAATCAAGTGGTCGTTCTAATGCCTCTAATGGATCATTATTAGGCGGAAGCAATCGCTATAAAAGTGCCCGCCAAGCAATGGTAGAAAACGATGAAAGTAATAGCAATGAAGAGTAATGATATTCGTCCTAAAAGTGCAGCAGAAAAATGTATTCTGCTAGCTATTATGATGAGTGCATTAATGGTAATGGTGTGCGCGACCTTTCGCGCACACGCTTTCTCAGATGAATGGGAAGTGACCAATGGTGTTTCATGGCAGATCACCGTTCATGATCATGAGACTGAAGCACAAGCAACTATTCAGCCAGAACAAGTTGGCACCTTAGCGCGTGGCAGTGCTGGGCGTTTAGAAGTGTACAGTCCCGGCAATGATTTTGCTTTTCAAAGCGATGCATCACGTGTGACTATTTTGGAATTATTCAAAGGTCAGCTTTCATGGCGTGCTGATGAGAAGGTGTGTGGTGATTGTGAAGAAGATAGGCGCCCTAATTCTTGTCGTGATTGTCGTTATTGCCAACAACCAGACTAATCTATCAATACAGCTCGAGCAGGTATGCCATCAAGGCCTTGCGCTGCTAGAGGCAAACAGATTAATTGATAATCTCCCGGCTGCACCGATGCTAATCGCAGTCCTTCAATAATACCAATGTTATTTTCAAGCAAGAGTCTATGAGTTTCATGCGCTGGTTGATTGCGCTCAATACCTAAATAATCAATGCCCACAGCTTTAATCTTTTGTTCTGCCAGATAGTGTGCTGTATCTTGAGCAAGATAAATAAACTGAGGATTAAAAGGAGTGGTAGGATTTAATGAGCTATTACTTGTTTTAAACAATATAATGGCCGATGTAGGTAATGAAATGTTCTCAAGATCATTTTTGGTGATGCATTCTTTAACCTGCATCAGATCGATAACGATGCAGTTACCGCAGAATGTTTGCAGAGATAGTTGTTCACTGGTAATGCCATCTTTTAAAAAATGGGAAGGGGCATCAATATGAGTTCCTGCATGAGAACTCATAGTAATTAATGATTCACGAACGCCATCTTTTTCAAACTGCTTCGTGGGTATAATAGTAAAAGTTTTTTTATCTTTATAGGCAGTCATTTCAGGTGAAAGAGGCCAACTAATATCAATAATATTCATGCATTTTACTTCTTAATAAGAGTATAAGGATGCCCACCAAAAGCATGGCGCAACAGTGCTATTACTTTCGTAGCAAAGTTGCCGCCGGTTTTTCGTGACCATGCACGGACTTCCACTGCTTTTTCAATCACTGGGACTGGAATAGTATGCTCTTTAGCAACCTGCACCATCCAAATACCAGTGCCATTCTCTGCTAATTCACCGTTGATAGTTTCAAGAGATTGATCTTTTTCAAAAATCTCATGGCTCAGCTGTAAAAGCCATGATCGAATAACGGCGCCATGCAGCCAAATGCGAGTAATCTCAGCGAGATCTATATTATGATAGGGTCCTTGTCGTAATACTTGAAAACCTTCGCTATAAGCTTGCAAGAGTCCATATTCGATGCCATTGTGCACTGTTTTAACCCAATGGCCAGCGCCAGAAGGCCCTACATAGCCATATCCTTGGGGTGCAGCAATGGCAGTGAGTTGGGCAATTAGTTTCTCGTAAATTTCTTGTTTGCCACCAATCATTAATGAAAATCCTTGCTCTTTGCCTTGAATACCACCAGAAGTACCGCAATCAATAAAATTAACTTGTTTGCTTATTAGCTCTTGGGCGCGTCGTTGAGAATCTTTATAGTTACTATTGCCTGCATCAATGATAATGGTATTTTTTTTCACGAGTGGAGCAATATATTTAAGAATAGTATCAATAAGTTCACCGGCAGGCACGAGAAGCCAGATAACCTCAGCCTGTGCTGCAAGCTCATCAAGTGATACGGATGTAATTCCTTCTTTCACACTTGTATGCTGCGCATCACTTGATGGGTCATACCCAATAACATCAAATTGTGCTTGGACTAAACGATAGCCGATAGCCGAACCTATGCGGCCAAGGCCAATAATGCCAATTTTCATGAACGCCACCTCATTCCTTGTTTTAGTGCCCATTCATTGGCTTGTTCAGGGCCTGTTGAGTGTTTTTGATATTCATATAAAGGGGGATTCAATGCGCGTAATTGTTCAATAATACGCCAGGCTGATTCAATTTCATCAAAGCGTACTGACACTGATTCTTCACCGCGTGCGATTTCTTCAAACAATAATTCATATGCTTCTGGTGTAATCGCTGCCATTACTGTTCTATGATTAAATTCCATAGCAACAGGAACAACCTCATTACTCAAGCCCGGTTTTTTTACATTTAAACTCAACGTCATAACACTTTCAGGACTAATTTCCATGGTGAGATAGTTGCTATCACTGGGGCAATTGCGCGTGAGTAAACATTCTACTTGTTTAAATTGTATATGAATAATAGTTTGCTTTTTTTGCAAATATTTCCCGGTTTTTAAATAAAAAGGAACACCAGCCCACCGAGGGTTTTCAATGTGCAAACGAGCGAGAGCAAAAGTTTCTGTTGTTGAATCAGGCGCTACATTTTTTTCTTGCCGATATCCTTGATAGTAACCAAAGAGGCCATCAGTGGCTTTTACTGCTGAAAGTACTTTGGCTCGTTGACTACGAATATGTTCACCAGTCAATTTTTCTGGTGCTTCCATGGCAAGGAGTGCTAAAATTTCGAGCATATGATTTTGCATAACATCAGCAACGGCGCCGACGGCATCATAATATAAGCCGCGATCACCAATGCCCACCGTTTCGCTTAAAATAATGTGCACTGCATCGATATAACGATTGTTCCAGAGTGGCTCAAAAACGCAGTTAGTAAAACGCACTAGAGCGATATTACTAACAAACTCTTTTAGTAAATAATGATCAATACGATAAATTTGATGCTCATTCAAATAGGTTGCAATGCATCGATTGATCTCTTGGGCTGAAATTAGATCAGTGCCAAAAGGTTTTTCATAAACAATACGATGCCAAGGTGTTTCATGAGTCGATTTTTTTTGCATTAATCCAACACGAGCTACCTGAGCAGTGATTGTGCAAAAGAATGATGACGAAACAGCACAGTAAATGATGCGGTTGCCGGGCAATTTGCGTTGCTGTTCTTCCTGAATAACTTTTGTTTGCAAAGCATCAATATCAGCATTATTGGTGATATCGCAGGGCATATAACTCGTGAGTGCCATGAGTTTTTCTAACACTGCATCATCAGCATGATCAATAAATTCACGAGCTTGAGTAACAATATCTTGCACGCTCTGATGTTCTCGCGCAGCGCCAATAATGCAACAGTTATTTAATTGTCCGGCATTGAGGAGTCGATATAAGGCAGGGATTATTTTTCTTTTGCATAAATCCCCCGTCATACCAAAGATTATAATGGTAACATTATTCATGATTCAAAATCTTTCGCGTTTCTTCTTTATAGAGTTCAACATGAGGCTGATCAAAGGGATTTACTTCAAATAGTGCGCCTAAATAGATCATCATAATCATCGAATATTGCATATGTTGACCAAGAGACTCAGCTGATGTGTCGGGTAAAGGAATAGTAATAAAGGGTAGCTGCTTTTTTGCATAAGTAGTTTGAACACCTTCTACAATGGCATTCATAATAGTTGCCAGTGATTTATGTTGAACAGCAGTCCCTATGTTATTTTTTGAAGGTTCTTGTGGAATGGTAAGAGTGTAACGATACTGCTCTACCGTAACAAAAGTAGTACAACGGGCAACAGGGCCACCCAAATATAACTGTGCCATCGAATGAAGATCATTAGTACCAATAGAAACCGTTGGAGTAATACCAATACGTTTCGATTGATCCGTTAATTGAGGCTTACCCAGGCTTTCACCAATAAGTTGGCGATACCAGTTTCCTAATGCCAGTAAATGAGTGCTGAATAAAAAAAGATCTGAAATGGCGATGCCTTTTTGATAATGATAATGCAAAAATGCTGCCATGATTACTGCAGGATTTTCTTCTATGACTGATTGCAGACAGGCAGGAATAACATTTTGTGCTCCCCTTCGAAAGGCATCAATATCAATACCAAGCATGCCCAAGGGAAACAAACCGACTGCTGACAACACTGAATAGCGTCCCCCGACTTTTTGAGGTACTTCAAGCAAATCATAGTGGTGTGGTGCTGCATACTGCCATAAAGCAGAATCTTTATCGGTAATAGCCACTACAAATTCGTGAAACCGATGAGGATGATAGCGGCGCAATAAATGCTCGAAAATTAAAAAATTGGCTACTGTTTCAGTGGTAGTTCCTGATTTACTAGCAACAATAATAAGTACCGGTTTTTCTTGTGACAATAATGTATCGATACGTGCAACTATGGTTGCAGTGGTATCAGGATCAACCGTTTCAACACAAAAAAATTCAGGTCCCACAGTTTCATTATAGAGTTTACTTGCTTGCCAGACCGCTAAGGTGCCCAGTGAGCTTCCCCCGATACCGATCAAAACAATGGCAGCTGGATTTAATTTTTTCTTAGCGGCAATAAGATCGGTAATCGTTTGATAATAATGGTCATCATAAGGCAAATTAATGCTGCCTGCTGGCGTTTGGTAACCAGTGGATCGTGTTTGAGATAATGAAGTAATGATCTGAGCAAGTTTTTTTTGATAAGAGCTGAGCGAGTCAGGCGATAATCTTGCTGTAGTGCGCCATTGAATACTCAAAGGTTTCATCAAAATAATTCCTTATGATTCAAGAACTTTGTTCTAATATCTTATAAAGAATTATTTAAAAAGTAATTAACTCTTGATCATCGATGAAGTTCACTCTTATGATAGGGCAGATACAATAGTGTTGAGGAGAAATGATGAATAATAAAACAGTAGTACCAATAATAGGCTTAGTACTATGCAGTGTGCTAATAATAAGTAAAGCGGGAGCACATCTTGATGATAGTGATGATGTAGATGATACTGCTCTTTCAGTATCGATGCCCGATGAAACTGATGAGCCAATAGCAGTAATTCCACCAACGGCAGAAGATGAGATAAATGATGATGATGCAGTGGCACCTGTCAGCAGTGCTCCTGAAAATGATTCATTGTTATTAAATAAAGATGAGCCAATGGTTTCTTCTTCCGAAGAAGCTTTGATTGGTATTGATGATCTCTCTGATGATTCTTCCGCAATGGGCACTCAAGAGTCTAGTTCTATGGATGATGAAACGCCCAGTAATGATCAGTTAATGAACGATGTTTTGGCAGGACAAGAAGCAATAGCTGCAGTTAATGAGCCCGATGAATTGACGCCTGATGAACTTGCCATTAAAGCAATGTTAAGTGAGCAGCTGGCAACAACCCCAGCAGCACCCGTTCCCGCGCAACCTGCGGCAATGCCTGCCTATGAACTGCCGTTACCTACGGTGGATACAGTAGAGCCAGGGGCAGCTGATGCCATGCGTGATGCGGCATCATTCGATGATACCCGTCCTACTAAAACAAAACGATATTGGCGCAATAAAAAACGTTATCACCCTGATTAATAATCTTAAAAACTAATAGGAGATTATCATGAAATTGCAGACTCTTTTTTTGTGCGCACTGTTTGTAGCGAGTCCTCTGTGCGCTATGGCAAAAGATGATTGCGATACTGTTGAGACGGTAAGGGGTCAGGGCGTAGTAGTTATGGATTTTTATGCTGATTGGTGCGGACCTTGCAAAAAAATGCATAAAGTTATTGAACAATTAATACGCGAATTTCCTCGCGTTAGTTTTACTAAAGTTAATGTAGATCTTATGCGTAATGTTGCCAGTCAATACAATGTAGTTTCATTGCCTACCCTTGTTATTGTGAAAAATGGCGCCGAAGTAGCACGAAGAACCGGGCTCAAGTCTTATAGTGAGTTGGCAGGTTTAATACGAAGCGTATTATAACGCAATATCAACCGGTAATCGTACAATTACCAATATAGGGAATTGATACGGTAGGACTAGCACCAAAGGCATAATGAGTTATTAATCCGGCAATGAGAGCGCAGACAGTACCAGTAATTCCATTAGATCCAGCAAAAATTTTATTCCACCATTTTGCATTAGTTGCTTGATCACTGAGCGCACCTACTACCGTACCAGCAACTTCTTGCTCTACATTGCTCATCCCTAGTTTATTCGCTAAGGTTTGAAGTTTTTGTAGCGCGGCAGTAATGTCATCCTCAATACCTACTGCTGCAGGAGTTGGAGGAGCAGGTGGTGTTGCTGAGGTAGTCGATGGTTTGCTTGTAGTTGGTGCGGCAGGCGTTAGAGCACGCAGATGAGATCCGGTGCGTGACGATTGCCGGCGTGCGGTGGCTACTATCTCTGAGAAACAGTAAAAAACTCTTCTGCGTTCCGAGTTTTGGGACTCGATACGCTTTTTCAAAAAATGACGAGCGCTATCAATTTGTTTATGGTCTTTCTGCTGTGTTACCAGATAATCATGAGCATACTGTATCATGCGATCAGTGACCACATCAGGTATTTTTGGTGAATCAGGAATGTCATCAATGGATTCGAGTCTCTCAATAGCATCGAGCGGAAGACTAGGCACTGAGGGAGTAGGCACTGCTGCCTCTATATCATCCAGAGTTTCTGTTGCACTAACTCTCTCCATAGCTTGTGTTTGAAGAGCGAAGAAACAACCCATTATCAGTATTTTTGTAGAGAATTTCATGATTGTTCTTCCTTTCTTAAGAGTCGTTTCACATGATTTTGATAAATTGCTGGATCATTATCTCTCATTTTCTCAAGATCATTCATTAATTTCTGGCGATATCCTGCTGATTCCTGACGGCGAGGGCCTGATTTTACTGCTTCTTGATACATTGCTGCAGCAAGTTGCGCCAGCTCTTTTTTTTCTGCTTCAGCTTCTTGTGCGCACGCTTGAGCAATCTGGTTAACAGAAGGTAATGGTGTGGCTGGCCTTGGGAATTGTTGTCCCCACAGGAATGATGATGAAAAAATAAGGAAAAAAACAGAACACAATGTTATCATAGGACCCCCAAAAAAATATTGTTTCTGTTTCAAGGATAGGGTTTTTGATAAAGAAGACTCAAGAGTTAATAAAAAAGGCAGGCTTTTCAACAAGCCTGCCTTTATATGAATAATGAGCTATTGGTTTATTCCCAGTCTAATGAGCCTGCCGTTTGATATTCAGTAACGCGGGTTTCAAAAAAGTTCTTTTCTTTAGATAAATCAGTAGCCTGAGATAACCAAGGAAAAGGATTTTGAACGCCGTACACTTTTGGTAAATCAATACGCTCAAGACGACGGTCAGCAATATATTCAACATAGGCGGAGAATTGTTCTGCATTAATGCCTAATAATCCAGTAGGACAAGCATCAAAAGCATATTTTTTCTCTAAAATAACGGCTTCTTTAATGAGTTCGACCAGTTCATCTTGAAATGCTTGGGTCCAGACATCAGGATTCTCTGCTTTGATCGTATTAATTAAATCGCAGCCAAACGCTAAATGAATACTTTCATCACGCATAATATATTCAAATTGCTCACCAACACCAACTAACTTTCCTTGACGCTTTAAGGCAAGCATCATAGCAAAGCCAGCATAGAAGAAAATCCCTTCCATGATCACATAATAGCCTACTAGATCATGAATAAACTGCTGTACATTTTCAGGGCTATCAGTTTTAAAATTAGGATCAAAGAGAGCCTTTGTTAGTTTGATAACAAATTCATCTTTTTCATGAATAGAAGGAATAGTGAGATACATGTTATAAATTTCATCAGGATCAAGTCCAAATGAATCGCAGCAATAAATAAAGGTATCGGTGTGAACCGCTTCTTCATAGGCTTGGCGCAAAAGATATTGCCGACACTCAGGATTAGTAACGTGGCGATAGACTGCGAGCACCAAATTATTGGCTGTTAGTGATTCTGCTGTTGAGAAAAACCCTAGATTATAAATAATCATACGGCGTTCTGTTTCTCCTAAGAACGTGGGCGACTTCCATTGCTCAATATCTTTTTGCATAGAGATTTCTTCAGGAGTCCAGTTATTGGCTACGCCATCCTTATAATGCTGGCGGGCCCACAGATATTTCATAGGAAGAATCTTATTAGGATCGATGGTTGAGTTGTTGATAATGCCTTTTTTAGTGACCATAAAATTCCTTTTGATAATGTTTACTGGCATACTTCGCAATTAGGATCAGTTGAGATCGGACATGCTTTGGTAGCATCTAAGGTATCAGCATCAGCATTTTGTTCAACCTCTTGAGACTGAGTTTGTAAAGTATTATCCAATTGGCCTTCTTTCACTTCTTGTGTTTGAGCGTCTTGAGATTGATACACTCGTTTTTGAGTAAACCCAAACTTCTTGGCATCAAGTGTTGATTTTTCAATTTGGCTTGCTCCTAAAGTGCGCAAGTAATAAGTAGTTTTAAGACCAACTTTCCATGCTTTTATATAAATGGCACTGAGCTTGGTTCCTGAAGTTCCCTTTAAAAAGACGTTATGGGATTGACTTTGATCTACCCATTTGCCGCGCACTGCGCTCATCTCAATGAGCCATTCAGCATCGATTTCGAAGACCTCTTTATATTTATCACGAATACGCTGAGGGATACGTTCTATTAACTGGACGCTTCCATCATAATATTTCATCAGTTCAAGCATATCATGGTCCCAGAGACCTAATTTCTTAAGATCTTCAACCAGATATTTATTCACGATGGTAAACTCACCACTCATATTTGCTTTAACATACAGGTTTTTATAAATAGGCTCTATGCAAGGGAAAGTGCCCGCGATATTAGAAATAGTAGCAGTAGGTGCAATTGCCATAGTGTTAGAATTGCGCATACCATACTTTTTAACGTGGTCACGTACGGGTGTCCAATCAAGAGAACCACCTTTTTTAACCTCTACCGGGATATCCCGTTCTGCTTCAAGCAGATCAAGAGTATCTTGAGGAAAAATATTGCGATCCCACTTCGATCCTTTAAACGAAGCATAGCTACCTCGTTCTTTGGCCAACTCTGAAGAGGCTAAGATGGTGTAGTAAGCAACGAATTCCATGCTGCTATCAGCAAAGGTATAGGCTGCTGGAGAATCAAAATTAATATCTAGTTTATAGAGTGCATCTTGAAAGCCCATGAGCCCCAACCCTACGGGACGATGACGTAGGTTGGCATCACGCGCTTCTTGTGTAGGATAAAAATTAATATCAATGACATTATCAAGCATGCGTACTGCGCCCTTGATAGTATCTGCCAATAAAGCTTGATCTAAAGCACCATTAACGATGTGATTGCTTAAGTTAATAGAGCCTAGGTTGCAAACTGCAGTTTCTTCATTAGAAGTATTGAGGGTAATTTCAGTGCATAAATTTGAAGAATGCACAACACCTACATGATCCTGAGGAGAGCGGATGTTGCAGGGATCTTTAAAGGTTATCCAAGGGTGACCAGTTTCAAAAAGACGGCTGAGCATTTTGCGCCATAAACTAGCGGCAGATATAGTTTTATATTTTTTAATTTCGCCACGCGCTGCCTTTTGTTCATATTCTTTATAGCGCACATCAAAGGCTTTACCATAGAGATCATGAAGATCAGGTACTTCATCTGATGAGAACAATGTCCATGACTCATCGGCAATAACCCGTTTCATAAAAAGATCGGGAATCCAATTAGCGGTATTAATATCGTGCGTACGTCGTCGTTCATCACCCGTATTACGCCGAAGATCAAGAAAATCTTCAACATCTAAATGCCAAGTTTCTAAGTAAACGCAGGTGGCGCCTCGGCGACTACCACTACGGTTAATGGCAGCAGTGACGTCATTGGCTATTTTAAGGAAAGGAATAACGCCTTGGCTCTCTGTTTTTATAGATTTAATCATGGAGCCAGTAGCACGTAAATTGGTCCAATCATTGGCAACACCGCCAGACCATTTTGATAGTTGTGCATTATCGCCCAAACATTTGAAAATATTTTTAAGGTCATCCTGAATGGTTGTTAAAAAGCAGGAACTTAATTGAGGGCGTGTCATAGCGCCATGAAGCAGTGTTGGTGTACTAGGAACATAACGCAAGGTTGAAATAAGATTATAAAACTGAAGCGCAACTTCTGTTTTATTAGGTTCGGTAAGTGAAAGACCCATGGCAATACGCATCCAGAAGATCTGTGGCAATTCAAGATATTGTTTTTCTTGTTTTATAAAATAACGTTCATACAGTGTTTTTAATCCCATGAATTCAAAAAGATCGTCTCGTTCAAGCGCCAGCCCTTGAGCAAGTTTGTTAAGATCAAACTCCAACACTCGTTTATCAAGGATGTCTTGCGCAACACCTTCGTGAATACTTTTTATAAATGACTGACGATAACGATAATCGGCATCGATGCTTGTTATTGAAATACCGGTAACTTCTTTAAATAGTTTCTTAAGCAGCAAACGTGAAGAAACAAAATTATAGATTGGATCACGTTCTATGAATGAACATGCTGATAAAATGAGAGCATCAGCCAATTCTTTAGTTGTTATGCCATCATAAATGAGTTTCACCACTTCTTGGGCAATCAGATCAATATTAACCAAGCTTTCAAAACCACGACTTGCCCAAACAATTGATGTGTAGATTTTATTGAAATCAATGCTTTGGGTATTGCCTGCAGAAGTAGCTACGAAAAACCCCACCTTTTTATGTTCCTCTAAGATAGTATTACCAAAAGAAAGAGGTCCTTGAATGGGTGTTGTTGGTTGGTTCATGGGGATTTCCTTTCGTTTTTCACTATCATTCATAATGCCATTCATAGAGAATCTCCTTTTTTAAGGTTAAAAAAAGGGTACTCGTTCCATTACCACTTACCGGCATATAAAAAAAGCTGGCGAGGTGGCTTTGTCTAGAAAACACTTATGAATGAATCAATGAGTGAGAGGAAAAACACTAGTGTTTCTTCTAAAGTACCTTGGATGATAATGTAATGGTATGCCACGCGAGAATCAATGATTTTTTAATAAATATTTTTTCAACCAATATTCTTCATTTTTCCTGATTTTATCACTATTTTTTATCCTTATAGAAAAGTCAAAATGAGGTGTTGACAAAGGACGATATTCTTTAAAAAAAAGAGTATGTGATCGCTATAATGCGAAGGTTAACTCTCTTATTATGGATGGAGACAAAAAATCAATCAGCAATTTTGCTTTTGTTGAAAGAACCATATAACTCATGATAGTATTCCTCCATTAGTAAAACCCTTTTATTAAAGGAGTGTTTTTATGAACACACACAAAATAACCCCGGTATCACTAGTTTTTCTACTAAGTATGATGATGAATAGTGCCGCAGCACCGGTTACTACCATCAAAAATGATGCTGCGTTTCATGATCTGCTTAATAATAAGCATCTGGTTGTTGCAAAATTTGAGGCTGCTTATTGTGGGCCATGCAAAACATCTAAAAAACCTTTTGGTCAGGTAGCATCGGCTACAACTTCATCTGATGTTGGTTTTGCAGTGATCGATGTTGATGTTAGTGCTGATTTAGCAAAACAATATAATGTGAATTCGGTGCCAACCATCATCTTTTTTGTGAAGGGTGCTGTTGCTGATCGTATAACTGGTATGGAAAGTCCCGCTGATTTCAAAAATGATCTGAATGCAAAAATAGCACAATATAGCAGTGATGCAGCTCCTGCAGTAGTTCCGGCTGCTGAAGGATCAGAACCAGCAGAAAACCCAATGGGTGCTGAACAACAACCAGCAGCAGAGGGCTTCATGGAAAAAATTACTGGCTTTCTGGCAGGTATTTTCAAAGCAATCATGAATATTTTTGAAGGCATCATTAATAAGATTAAAGGCTTGTTTTAAAAACTATTATTTACAGTGACTTTAACACTGGATAAGGCTGGTATTTCAAGACTGTTTGTGCACGTATCATAAATGCAGCACTTTGTGCATTAACGGTAGTACACAATTCTTGTTTACTGGCTTTTCCAGTGACATATTCTCTTACTTTAGTAGTGCCGGCAGCCTTATCAAAGGTTGTTGAAAATTCAAGGGGAGCGCCCTGCTCCTTTGCCCATTCAAGAATCGTGAGCAACGTAGCGAAAGATGACACTTCATTGATATTAGGGATATGAAGCCGCAATCCATAATATTCTTTTCTTTTCTTAGGGTGTATCGTATGCAATGCAGTGCTGGTAATGCCATTCTCTAGTAATTTTTTTTGTAATGTTTGCCAGGATGCTGGTGCTATGTTTAATGTTGTGGGTAGAGTAATAATCTGAAAAGCATCTTTGGTTCCCACGCCCACATGAAAGGGCTTTACCTCACCTAAAAGGCCCAGAAAGCTATACCCATAACAAGCATCGGTACAGGTAATATTGGGCGATAATGCAGTACTAATAGTGCATCCAATGGCATGGGCTCGCTCATAATTTTTCATAGGAATAATGTAAAGATTTGCTGGTTGAGTGAGTGTGTAAGTATTAAAAAAATAGGCAAGTTCGCCCACCGTCATACCATGGCGCAGTGGAATCTCTGCAATAGAAATAAAAGATTTTAAAGGCGGTTCGACTAACGGACCTTCCATAATATTTCCCAAAGGATTGGGCCGATCAAGAACGATAATCGGTTTATTATGCAGCGCTGCACACTCAAGTGCATAAAAAAGGGTAGAGATATAAGTGTAATGCCGCATTCCTGAATCTTGAATATCAAAAAACAAGGCATCTACTTCTTGCAGACATTGGTCACGGATGGTTGTTCCGGATCCATTTTTATAAAGACTTACAATAGGAATATTATGCTGCACATCATGACTATCATGAATGGTGGCCGCGGCTACTTTTTTGCCGGTAATGCCATGTTCAGGAGCGAATAAATATTTTATGGTGATACCCCGTTCTTGCAGGAGTTGAATATTAGAGCGTCCTTGTTGATCTTTGCCGGTTTGATTAGTAATAAGCCCAATAGTGAGAGGCTTGGTTGGATTTAAGGTATGTAGAAAGGTATCGGAAATGTTTTCTAGCCCTAATTTAAAGTCAGGATTAGCAGAACAATTAAACAGAGTGAAGAATGCAATGAGCAGCAGCAACATATGCTTTTCCTTGGTTACATCATGATCAGTTTTGGATAGGGCTTATAAATAAATGCACGTTGAGCTTTTGCGTAAAAATTTTTTAATCCTTTATTAATATCAGTTTCCAATTGTTCCCATCCTAAGTTTCCTTCAAGATAAGTTCGTATGCTTGCAGTGCCCAGTGCTTTATCAAAGGTAGCAGAAAAGGTCATTTTAATACCCTTTTCTTTAAAGAAATTTAACAGAGCTACCAATGTATTGAATGATGATAAAGCATCCTTATCAACATGCAGGCGCAAGCCCACCATGTGTTGTTTTTTTTGTGTATTGTAATAACGATAATGACTACTTTCAAGATGATGTTCTTTTAACACTAATGTTAATTCATGCCAATTTTTTTTAGAAAAGTGCATGCATTCAGGCAGCATAATGCAATGATAAGCATGTTCAGTATCTTGAGCCATATCAAAGGGACGGACTTCTGCTAAAATACTGAGCAAATTAGTTGATTGGGCAGTATCTATATGGGTTTGCAAAGATGCCAATTGACGGGCGTTGGCATGGGTTGGTGAGATTAATCGCTGGTAACCTTCCATAGGAACCACATATAAACGGGCTGCATGATGCAATAAGCACTGATTACAATAACGGGCCAGTTCACCAATGGTCATACCATATCGCAAAGGGATATTAACTACTTCAGTGCAATCAGTTTCTAATGACATGGTTCCTTCAATAGAAGATCCTAAAACATTAGGGCGATCCAGTACTACGATAGTTTTATCATAGAGAGCGCCAATTTTTATCAGTTCAAAAAGAATAGCACTTGTTTGGTAAGAACGCATGCCCGTATCTTGCATATCAAAAAATACAACATCAAGATCATTCAACTGGTATTCTAAAAACCGGTGAATATCCTGGGGTGGAGATAAAGTAACTAAGGGAATAGTGTAGGTTTTATTATCAAGAGTGACTTCAGGACATCGAAAATGAGCATCACAAGAAAGTATTTTTTTAATAGGAACATTACATTCTAACAATTTTTGCAGACTGCTCGTTCCTTGCTGATCAATCCCGCTATTATTAGTAATAAGTCCTGCGCGAGCTGATTTTTTGGCAAAAGTACAAATACTGGTAACAAAACTGGGAGTAACATTTTCAATGCCCAGTTTAAATTCATGATTATTTTTTGGTGATATTGATGGTTTTCTTTCATCGTGATAGATCAAAAAGAACCATGGTAATAATAAGGCACTGGTGATAATCCCTACCACCCTAATCATACCGGTACAATACGAAAAAACTCTCCCCATTCCCATCGTCCACTCCCCTGAACAATTTTTTTCCCTAATCATACTGAGGATAGCAGGAATATTTTTCAAAGAGCAATAAATTTTATAAAAATTTTATTTTTTAACGTTATTTAGCAAGTTTTGTGTGGATATAAAAAGGAAGTTTATTTCCGAGGAATCTTAATACTAATATATTCCATCAATTGTTTATACCGCCACTCACCTTGTTCTTCTTCAAATACAAGAGCCATTTTCTCATAGTAGGCTTTAGCCTCGGAAAGGGGGAGTTCTTCGCTCTGGAATTTTAATGCTTGGCGGATGGGGTCTCTGCCCAAATACAGATGGCCCGTGATCAAACCCTTCTGAGGCCCTTCTAAAAACTCACGAACAGTGATGGCGCCTTCAAGACCGATGAGCTGTGCATTAAACCATTTTTTTGTTGGTTGTGCAGGTCCTGAAGTTAAACCAGCGCATACCTTATGAAGAGCAAGAAGTCGTGCTGGTTTTACATATGGCTGCATAGCAAGAATGTTACTGGTCATTGTTAGGAAGATGCCTAAAGCAAGGTGAATGTTGTGGCAATGCATGCTTGTTCCCTTACGTACTACTTTTCATTGCTTTTATAACGGACGTTCGCGTGATTCTCTTAAAAAAAAATTTTGAATCCATGCTTTAGCATGTGTTTCGAATAAGTGCCAGTAATGCCGAGCCAATTCTTCTGAAAATGTACCGTAATACACTAGCTTATTGCCAGCATAGCATGCCAAAGCAGCATCAATATTGTTGGCACAAGGTCCTTTGATTACTTTCTGCGCTATAATTATTGCCTCTTCGATGCGCTCATTGGTATCGGAGAAATATCGTCTTAATGCTATTTCATAGTGAATGGTATCATGAGTCACGATTGGTAATGGAGTCTTATTAGCTTGAAAATAACATAGATTCGATTGTGGGATAACTTTGCCTTGTTTCGACATAGCAATAGCAGAAGTGGTAATACAGAGCACTCCTGCTATTATAAACTTGCTATAAAGAAACATCATTCTATATTAGCACCAAGAATAGTGAGATAATCGACATTAATTTAATTAAAATATTCAAGGCCGGCCCAGAAGTATCTTTAAAGGGATCGCCAACAGTGTCGCCAATAACAGCGCTTTTATGAGCATCTGATCCTTTGCCGCCCAAATGGCCCGCTTCGATATATTTCTTGGCATTATCCCAAACACCACCGCCATTGGTCATCATAAGTGCCAGTAATACTCCTACCACGGTAGCGCCTACTAACATGCCACCAAGGGCAGCTTTGCCTAAGGTAAAGCGAATAATAACCGGCATCGATGCAGTCACAATGCCCGGTAAGACCATTTCTCTCAATGCTGCTTGAGTACTGATGGCGATGCAGCGGTGATAATCAGGTTCTGCAGTACCTTGCATAAGTCCGGGGATAGTTTTGAATTGTCGTCGTACTTCATGCACCATTTTCAATGCCGCTGAGCCTACTGATCGCATGGTCATGGCAGAAATAACAAATGGTAATGTAGCACCAATAAAAACGCCAACCAAAATAAAAGGATCAAGAATATTTAGTGCCGTCAAATGAGCTTCTTGCGCATAGGCAGAAAACATGGCTAATGCTGCCAATAAAGCAGAACCAATAGCGAATCCTTTACCAATAGCGGCAGTAGTGTTGCCCAATGCATCAAGTTTATCAGTAATTTTGCGTACTGATTCGCCAAAACCGGCCATTTCTGAAATGCCACCAGCATTATCAGCGATCGGACCATAAGCATCGACAGTCATGGTAATAGCGGTGGTTGCCAACATAGCAACGGCTGATAATGAAACACCAAACATACCACCACCCCATATAAAGGAGGCCAGTACAATTAATGCCAAAATAACAACTGGTGCAGCAGTAGATTCCATGCCGACTGAAAGACCATAAATAATATTAGTGGCAGCGCCCGATGTTGAGCTTTCTGCTACTTTGCGTACCGGATTTGCGCTGGTGTAATATTCAGTAATAGATCCAACCACTAAGCCAGCAATGCATCCTAATACTACTGACACGAATAATGCCATATCAAGATTGCTGTAGCTCATGTAGCCATACGAAAGACCGATAAAAATAGCGATGGAAACATAGGTAGCATTGCGCAATAAGGCAGCTGGCTGCATACGAATAACGGTATTAACCAATAATCCAACAACACAAGCAAATAACCCTAAAGCTGAAAGCATAACCGGTAATGCAACATACTCAAATGCGCCATTATAAAGGGCTGAGGCTAAAATAACTGATGAAACCATAGAGGCAATATAAGATTCATAAATATCAGCACCCATGCCAGCAGTATCGCCAACGCAATCGCCCACATTATCAGCAATAACAGCAGGGTTGCGTGGATCATCTTCAGGGATTCCTGCTTCTATTTTACCCACTAAATCAGCACCAACATCGGCAGATTTAGTATAAATACCACCACCGATACGGGCAAAGAAAGCAACTAAAGAGGCACCTAAACCAAAACAGGTTAATATGGTCAAAAAAGCAGGGTGATCAGCATAAAAATAATAAATTATACCAAGGCCTAAGAGACCAAGACTTGCTACGGCAAAACCCATAACACCGCCGCCTAAAAAGGCAACTTGAAAAGCAGCATGCTCACCATGATTTTTTGCTTGCATGGTTGTTCTGACGTTGGCATCAGTGGCGGCATACATGCCAATAAACCCACAAGCCATAGAAAGAAGGGCTCCGGCAGCAAAAAAAACAGCGGCAATGGGGCCAGCAAATTTGAAAATACCAATGCCAACAATGGCCATGATAAAACCGATAATTTTGTATTCTTCCTGCAAAAAGGTCATAGCTCCTTCACGAATCACTTGAGCTATATGGCCTGCTTTTTTATCAGTGACAGCAATGGCTTTAATTTTTGCCATTAAAATAACAACAATGGCTAAGCCAATGATGCCGGCACTAAATATGGTGGTTAATATGTTGAAATAATCCATAGTGTTTATACTCCGTTATGAGGTAAAAATTTTATTGTTTATCGTCTGGGTGATAAAAAGGGTTATCTGAGCCATCATCCTCAGGATCAGGGCTGAATGTATCTGGGGCAAGAATGTCATACTGATCGGGAATTGCTGCTGAAATTTCTTCACTAGAACTTGTTCTTGGACACTTCTCGCCAAAGACTCCCAGAAGAGACCGAGCAGGACGCTTTCCTTTTCTGATAGTAGACTCTTGTAGGCACGATGGGAGAGAAAGGGAAGCTGTCGCGATTGCAGCTTGTTCATTCTGCTGTGCTTTCAAGAGTTTATTTGCATTGATTGATAAGAAACGCAATTCTTCGTAGCAGTCTATAAGTGCTTCTCTTCTTACTCTGCTCAGAAATAGGGCAATTGCTATTTCATTATTTTTTCTAAAAGATGCCCGATCTGCGAAAGTGGGTGAAATTTGTTCCTCTGTTTTTGATGATGATAAGCTAATAAGTTGTTGGCCTACCTGAATATTTGCATCGATTTTAGGTAATAAGGCATAATACAAAGCGACATGGGTATGTTCTGTAGGGATGGTATAAGGTAACTGCTGAAGATTTTGACGTATTTGAGAAAGTGTTTCTACGAGCGATACCATTTCTCTATGTTCACTGAAACGATAATTATCGGCATCATCCATGCCCTTAAGATGGGTAGCCATTATGCCCAATGAGGCTGCAACGATTATTGTGTAACAATATTTCATGTATCGATCCTTAGCTCAATAGTAATTTTTTACCAATCAACATCACGGTCATCATCATCTGAATCAGATTGCTCATCAGAAAATCTTGCTGAATTATTGCCACCAGGTGCATGGAGAGGCTGGGTCCATTCTTTGGGTGTTATTCCTGGAGGAGCATTGGAGCGATCTCCCGCCTCTTTTCTTAATAGTTCTTTAGCTTGATAAACAGTATCGGTATTAATTGATAAAAGATGACGTAGATTGCTAGCTGTGGCACTACGCTCTTCGGGGGTTTGAGCAAGACCATGAAAAAGAATAAGAAACTGCTGCAACATAAGGGCATCACGAACTCTAAATGCAGGATCGCTTCCTTGCACCTCTAATAAGAATCTTGCAGTGTCTGGTGAAGATATCTCTAAAATATTACTGGCTAGTTGATGTAGTTCATCTAGGAAGGGAGTATGATGAGCTGGCTGAGGGTTAGTGCAGGGAGACGTAACAAGATGATGGTGTCTTTTAACTAATTTTTGTTTAGCTGCTTCTACCGCTTGACGAAGCTCAGTGTATTTTTGTGGGCAAGGATTGTTCTCCAAGTCCTGAAACACGACTTCTGCGGCATTAAGATGCATAACTACCATGCTTAATGAAGCTGTCATCATTATTTTGTAAAAATGTGCCATTATTGATCCTTACGCCATAAAAAAATGAGATAAGCATTATTTTAATCATTAATTTGGGCATGTAAAGACTAGGGCTGCGCTCTAGGGATTTCAGGGAGGGAGTGGGCAGCAACCCTGACTGGCTAAAGTCACACTTATAGCGGCACAGGCTAGTAGGCCAACGCCGGCAAATATTTTCCCCAATGTCGTTAGAGGCATGCTGTCTGGAGTTCTACTCAAAAAATCCGCAGGACGGCAACAGCTAAAGATAGAAGGTGTTTCTGATTCCCAATAATCACCAGATAATCTTGAGTCATGGACAATAGGGGTATCAGTAACATGAGCACTTACACGGACATATTCGCCTGCATTAATGTTGAGAGTGAATGCTAACAGCAATAAGAGAAAAAGCAGCATTACAAGATTCCTTCACTTAATGAGGTGATAATACGAGCTTCACTAAAAAAAGATTTAGCAGTACCAACCTGTTGATATTCATCAGGACCTTTGCCCAGCAATGCGATGATGGTTCCTTGATGTGCCTGAGCATAGGCTATTTCAATTGCTCTTTTACGATCAAGTTCAATAATAACTTTGTGAGAAAGATGAGGATCAATACCGCTATATATTTCTTGAACGATCATCATCGGATCTTCTGAGCGAGGATTGTCGGTGGTGATGATAACACCATCAGCCCATTGAGCAGCAAGAGCACCCATTACCGGACGTTTGGTGCGATCCCGATCGCCACCGCAGCCAAATACTATAATCAAGTGAGAGGTTAATGATTTTAATAAGGGCAATACCGCTTGAAATGAAGAAGGATTATGGGCGTAATCAATAAAACATACTGCTCCCGTAGATAAGGGATAGCGGGTTAGTCGACCGGGTACGCCAGTATAGGTCAAAAATCCTTGTAGGATAAGAGCTATTTCCATACCCAAAGAAAGTGCAAGGGCAATGATAGCAACGCAATTTTCTGCATTAAAGCTTCCAATAAGAGCAGGGCAATTGATGGGATAGGTTTGCTCTTTATGGTGCAGGGTAAAAGAAAGACCTTCGGTTGAAGTAATGATGCCTTGAGCATAGACGGTACTTTTATTATCCATACCAAAACTCATCGTTGGGTTATGGCGTGTTGCCAATTGGCAACACCAAGGATCATTGGCATTAATAATAAATGGAGCATTGGGCTTTAAATGATTAAGAATAGCTGCTTTGGCATTAAAATAATCCTGTAGGGTAGAATAAAATTCGGCATGTTCTTGCGCAAAATTGGTGAATAAAGCGGCATCGAATTCAAGGGTATCAACCCGATGCAATGAAAAAGCTTGAGCGGCAACTTCCATAACCACATATTCAATGCCTGCTTTCACACATGCATCAAAAAAGACATGGAGATAATCAGGATGTTGAGTGGTCAAATTGGTATCAAATGCCTGGTCCATAATAAAATTTTTTACCGTTGATAAAAGTGCTACTTTGTGACCGGCTGTTTTTAATATATGGAATAATAGCCATGAGCAAGTAGTTTTCCCCTTGGTGCCAGTGATGGCAATAATGCGTAATTTTTTGGCTGGATGTCCTAGAGCTTGAGCGCTTAATGTTGCTAATGCTGCTCGGGCATTAGCAACGCGTATAAGTTTTGCCGATGTTTGTTTAATTGCCTGCTCAGCTGCTGGCGTTAAAGTACTAGTATGCTCAACAACGATAGTGCTAGCTCCTTTTTCTAATGCCTGGGTAATATAAATAACACCATCTTCTTTATGTCCCTTAATAGCCACAAAAGTAGTACCAGGACCAACATTACTAGTGTGACATGCAACGGGATACTGAGAAGGGAACATACTATTCATAGTTAAATTTAAAGGTTTTTTAAGATATGGTTAAAGTATACTGAAATGAATAACAATTGCTAAACAAAGTGGAACCTATGAAAATAGCAGCGCTCGATACGGGAGATGTATGGGTTGGGATTGCTCTTTCTGATCCGATGGGGATCATTGCCAAACCATATCGTACCGTAAAAATACATGAGCTCCCTACAACCATTCAAACACTCATTGACCATGAAAAAGTTTCTACCTTCGTCATTGGTCATCCGAAGACTTTAAAAGGAACCTCTAGTGATCAAACCAGAAAAGTTGAAAAGCTTTTTCAGGAGTTCAAAATTAAGTTTCCTAGCATTACCTTTGTTCTTTGGGATGAACGATTTACGAGTAAGCAAGCCGAAGCATTAAAGCGGCCTATGAATGCTGAAGAAAAACAAAAATCGCATGCCATTGCCGCTGCTTTTATCTTACAAACATATCTTCAATTTCGATCTATGAGTCAGCCATCTTCAGCTGAAGAAGAATAACGTGCCAACAATGGTGCTTATTCTTAAAAAAGCGGGCCCCTAGTGCACGTCTTTCACGCTGAAGCATAAGCGTTGAAAGATACTGATTGCAAGAGGGGCTATCTTTATTTCGCAGTTCTTTTTTTTATTTCTAGCAAGATCTTATTAAGCAATGCAATATATTGAAAATAGAAGGTAAGCACTTTAAAGTGTGCCTTTGACTTTATTGACAAAAAGTTTCAAAATGCTTTACTTTTTTGATGAGAGGTGTGGGGATGGGGACGAAGCAAAAAAGGAGCTGGTGATGAAATGTAAAAAGTGTGGCGGATTGATGGTGCTGCAATCTTTTTTTGACCATTTTTTAAATTTCGATGGATGGAAGTGTTTAAATTGTGGCAAAATTATTTTGAAAAAAGGAAAATCAATCGAATTTGATACCTTTAGCATTTATTATCAGCAACAAAAATTTCGCAACAAAAACTAATAAAACAACAAAAGTTAGCCTATGGTATTTTCTTTAGCGATTCAAAATACTTATCAAGTGGTTGAGTATGCGCTAGTTCGTGATGGTAAGATTATTCAAAAGTGTGCTCTTGATAAAACAGTGGCCAGCAAATCTTTAATACCCGAGCTTCAACTTCTTTTGACCGCGCATGCTGTTTCCTATGCCGATCTTTCTTATATTGCGGTGAACCAAGGACCTGGCCCGTTTACTACCTTAAAAGTAGTTATTGCTACAGTAAATGGCATTGGTTTTGCCACATTAATACCCCTGGTGGGGGTTGATGGGCTTGATGCATTAGTCCAGGAATATAAAACCGTTAATAATAATGTTGTTGTATTGCTCAATGCTTTTGCTCATGATGTTTATTATGCTTTGGCTTTTGGCAATGCAACGGTGCAAAAAGGTTACGAGAATAATGCATCATTGATTGCAAAAATTGTTACCATGATGCCACAAGAACCCATGATCTTTGTGGGCAATGGCACATCACTATATCGTGAGCTTATTTATAATCAGTTAGGTTCTCGTGCGATATTCATTGATGATGGGCAAAGTGCATTGCTGCAACAGATAATAATGATCGGGCAAACTCAATGGCAAGCTGGAGCTGTTAGTAAGCGATTAATGCCGTTATATCTTAAGCGGGCATTTCATTCTTCATCAGGCACACCTTCGCGTGCACCATAACGGCGTAATAAAGCATCAATATCTGTTTCTCGAAGATTGATAGCATGTTGTAGGGGAGTTTTTATTGTTGGATCTTGAGGAAAATTGGCCGATGCTCCTGCTTGCAATAATGCCTGCACCATTTCTTTATTGGCGTTATCAACCGCCTGAATTAAGGGCGTAATTCCTTTTTTATCAGGATATTCTACATCAAGATTTGGCTTAAATTGTTTAAAATAGGTAATCATTGCGGGATCCTGGTCTTCTTTAACGACCTGCAAGATGAGATTAGTAGCTAAATCGGGAGTGATAATAACGCCATTATTAACCAAATTTTTAACACTCATCATATCATCAGCACCAATAGCGGCATGGAGTGCATCAGCGCTGGCATTTTTTAATATCTGTACAACGGCGGTAGATCGCATCGATTTCTTTTTAAGATAGTTTCTCGTCCATTCAAGGAAAATAGGTATTGTTTGCGGTGTTTTTTTGCCCTGCGCTGCAATATAAAGTAATGGGGTCCCTTTTAATAACTTTTCTTTACTGGCCAACATATTTAACAGTTGAAATTGAGTTTTTTTATCAGGAATTCGGCGTAGCAATTTAAAGATGAGTCGTATTTTATCATCACGGGTAAAAAAGCCATGCTCCTGATCAAGAATTATTTTTAATGTAGGGAATAATTGTTGTGGATAGCCCATTAAGAGGGTTGCTACTTGGGATGGGCTTTCGGTTTCTAATAAAAGCAGTGCTTCTTGATAGAGTGTGTCTGAAGAAATATCTTGTTCGCGTACGCCATGCAGGAGACCTACTCCGAGACTAAAAAGTAGTAATGCACTTAATAAAACAACAAGATCAACTTTTTTAAACATCTTTTCGAGCGAAGGCTCCATGGCTTTCTCCCTTTTTATTTTCTTCACTACTTCGACAGTCTAATGGAGAGATATGCGCCAAGGCAATAGAGAGAAAAAATTAAGTAATAAATGTTCGAATTATGCCAACGAGCACTGAAAGGGCCTGCTCAGCGCGCAATATAGTTGGGGTGAGTCGGTAAAATTGAGCGTGATGATGGTGCAGCATTTGTTTTTCTGTAGGTGTTAGATCACCTTCCGGACCGACCATGAGAGTAAAGGAGAGTGGTTTTTTTGTGTGCAATTGTGCGAGCATGTCAGAGGCTGGTGTTCCTGAAGGATCGGCAAAGATTAAGGGGTAATCAATAGTATTAAGCAGTTCAGCGAGCGGCTTTGGTGCATGGAGCATTGGTAAAAAGAATTGTTTTGATTGTTCTGCAGCAGCGATCATAATACGTTCTAGTCGTTCTGATGAAAAGCCAGTGTGAGCATGAGTTTTGGTGCTGCTATATAACATTATTTGATTAACGCCAAAAGCAGTTAATTCATAAAGGGCAGTTTCTAAAGCTTCTTTTTTCAAGAGAGGCATTACTATAGTAATTTCCGGTTTTATGGCAATGGGCGCTTTAATAGAGGTGATTTCTATGGTTATTTTATCTGATGAAAGTTGTTCTTTGAGTAGTGCATCAACAATCATAGTGCGATTAAAAAGAGTAACACTTTCGCCGGCTGTTAAGCGTAATATCCGAACAATGCGGTGAGCTAAGTCGCGATCAATAAGAGTAGTTATTCCTGCTTTTTTTCCTGCTAATAAAGTACCAAGATTATTTTGATATAAAGCAAATTGGTGACTATTCATGAGCATCAGATACCGGTATTTGATTGTTATGAGAATATTTTTGTGATACCACAAAAAGTGCTTTGAGCCATTGCCATCCATTACTAATTTTTATTTGGGTTGCAATGATAAAATCTAGAAAAGATCCACCAAAAATTCTTCGTAACTTGATCATAAACTCAGAAGGAGGCTTTACTTCTAGAGTATCGAAAACATTGTTATCTGTTGCCATTATTTCTAAATCATCGATCTCTTGTAAAGAGACTTTATCGCTAGAAGTTGCTTGGAGTGCATATCCTGAGCAGAGAAAAAAGAGAAGAAGTATAAAAACCATCGTATTTTTCCAGGGTTATAAAGCAGGAAGGCTGCCATCGGTTGTTGGGGTAGGATAAGTTTTAGGATGAGCCTTATTGTACTCAATACGGTCAATGATATCATTAATCTGCTGAGGTAAATCGGGTGTTGTTATTTGCGCTTCTTTCATAATGGTTTGCATTGCTTCTTTAGAAATTGGCCGGCGATTGCTTGACTCAAAAGGTGCAGAGCCATCTCCCCTGTATTGTGCTGTTAAATAAAGTTTTGTAAAAAACGCGTGCAATTCTAGTTCGAATGGACTCTGAAAAGAAGGTGTAAGGGGTGGTAGATGTATTTCTGTGTCAGGATCTATATTGAAGCTTGTCATTACTGCATGAGAGCGTTTATTGCGCTGAGACCGGGTGTTTTGATAGGGGTGTGATTCTGGCTCTGCGGCAACAATAAATGAACTAGCAATAAGTGTGATATATAAAAAATGTTTCATCATATCCAATCAAAAAGCAGAAAAATGTTTTTTTCTATTATATCGTTTTTTTCCTTCTTTTTCATATAAGCTTTTCTTCAAAGCAAGAAAGAGTGCAGGAGAAGAAGAAATGAAACACCCCGTTGTTTTGGTAGTTCTGGATGGTTTTGGATGGTCGGAGCAGAAAGAATATAATGCAATAGCCCAAGCGCATAAACCTACCTTTGATTATTTGTGGGCTCATTACCCGCATACTTTATTGAAAGCATCGGGTACTGCTGTTGGCTTGCCAGCCGATACGCCGGGCAATTCAGAAGTTGGGCATATAACTTTGGGAGCGGGTCGGATTATTGAGCAGCCCATTACTTTGATTAATCACGAAATTGAAACAGGGAATTTTTTTCACAACAAATTGCTGCTCGATAATTTAAATACTTTAGTAAAAAATAAACATACTTTGCACCTTATTGGATTAGTATCCGATGGTAATGTGCATAGTTCCATAACACATATATATGCCTACATTAAAGCAGCACTTAATGCCGGTATTTCGCGTATTATTATCCATGCTATTCTTGATGGTCGCGATGTGTTACCTCGCTCTGCAGTCCATTATTTAACGGCATTAGAACAATTTTGTTTGCAGCATCCTGCGGTACACATAGGATCAATCATAGGCCGATTTTTTGCCATGGACCGCGATAATAACTGGGATCGCACTGCGCAAGCTTATGAATCACTGGTTCATCAACAACCACTACAATTTACTCATTGGCGAGATGCGCTTGATTATTATTACGAGCAAAACATTTCTGATGAATTTATCCCACCAATCCAATTGATTCTCAAAAGTATTATTGAGCAAGAGGATGGCATTATTTTTTTTAATGTGCGCCCTGATCGTGCGCGGCAGCTCATTTCAGCCTTTGTTGATCCATCATTTAAACATTTTAAAACTAATGATCTTCAATTGTCTTTTTTCATTACGCCGGTGATATTAGATAGTTGGAAGAAAGTAACAGTGCTTTATCCTGAGAAACCAATTACCAAGACCTTAAAAGAATTATTATCAGCTCAAGGTAAAAGCATTTTTTCTATTGCTGAAACAGAAAAATATGCGCATATCACTTATTTTTTTGGTGGTGGAAAAGAGCAGCCCTTTGCTTATGAACAGCAGGTATTGGTTCCTTCTCTAATAATGAAAGATTATATTCAGCATCCACGTATGTCAGCTGATAGTATCACTGCAAAAGTTTTGGAATCATTGAATACTAACGTGGCAGATTTTTATCTCATTAATTATGCTAATGCTGATATGGTGGGCCATTCAGGATCGTTACCAGCAACTATCGCTGCCATTGAATGCCTTGATGAACAGTTAAAAAAATTATATGACGCCGTAGTTACGAACATGCAGGGCACTCTATACATTACGGCTGATCATGGTAATGCTGAGTTAAAATATGATGAAAAAAAGGGTCAGCCCCATACAGCTCATACCACTAATCCGGTGCCCTTTATAGTGGTTAAACGAGATTTGAAAGATAAGATTATAACATTGCCATTGAAGGGATTGGCCGATGTTGCGCCCTTCATTTTACAACGATCTTAAGGATTCCTGTTGTTCTGTGATGTGGTTCTGTAATGTTATAAGTGCATTTTTATAATCCCGCGTTAATTGATTTCTTTCAGGGGTGTTCCTAGGCTTGCATCGTGCACCTATGCGCAATGCTATTTGGGCTAATACCACTGCTCCAACAGTGCAAAAGAAGGGAATGAATGACTCCCACATCTGCATTTTAGCAGCATGATTTAACTGGTTCTGACAGAAATTGGGAACAACTTCATAACAACAATCATATGTTTTTTGGCAGCAACTCTGTAGGGGTTGTACACAACAATGATCGGGAGAAGAAGGACATTTAAAAGGCAGGGGATTGGCTATACAAGCATCCATTTTGTAATAATTTTGACCAAAGCATTTCAAATAATCAGAATTCCAATCATCTGAAGAAATACGTGTATTAAAAGCAATAAGGAGTGATATGCCAAAAGAAATAACAGCAAAAGAAGTGCTTGTCACACAATTAAGAAGGGCAGCGCGTTCTCCTGGAGTAATGAACTTTTGACAATGCAGGGCAAAGAGTCTTTGTCGATTCTTTGTTCTTTCAATGGCTTCAAAGGCAGTTACGTAAGGGGTTGCCTGAGTAAAACGAGCCTTAAGCTCATCTAGACTACGTCGATGAGAAAGAGCGGGGGGGATAACTATGGTATATATATCAGCAAGTTGCTCAGGGGTATCTATTATATTTTTTAAATGTTGTTTAAGATCGTCTACCCTATCATATTTAAAAAGGGCGGTAGCTATTGCTACATTGCGCTTATTCTTTTCTTGGGATTTCTTAGCCTCTAAAAGAGGTGCTTCTTCATCAACTTCACTCGTGAGAGCAAGTCTACCTTCTCTTTCCATAGCAGTAGAATCTATAAAAAATCCTGTTAAAAATAATGCATAAAAAATAAAAACGTATTTCATGTTTCTTCCGGTAAGAATTGCGGATATTCTTTAACTTGGGCATCAATACGCTGGGTTAGTGTCGTAAGTGCTTGACCATACTCTATCATTAATTGATTGATTCCAGGAGCAGTATTTTTTGGCATGCATCGCGTTGCACCACAATAAAAAATTATTTGAGCAAGGCTGGCCACTAAAACTACGCAAAAAAAAGGAATAAGGGATACAAAGGTATGATTTCGTGCGGCCGCATTAAGCTCATTCTGGCATACACGAGGAACTGCATCATCACAACAATCAAATTTTTTCTGGCAACAACCTTGGATTTGTGCACAACAATTCGGCGGAAAAGAAGGACAATTAAAAGGTTTGGGATTTACCTCAAGACAATCCCACTGTTTTTGGCCATGGCATTGCCAATAATCAAAAGGCTGACGGGTAGTCAGAATATATAATGATAATGCAGCCGAAAGAAGGATAGTGGATGCGCTAGTCGCATAGTGAATAAGACCTGCACGTTTGCGGGGGTTTATTAATTGATCAAAACGTTGCGCGATTTTTCTTTTGCGATCTTTTTCCATTTCCATAGCATTAAATGCATCGAGGTGATGTGCTGCATTTAATGCACGATCTTTGAAGGTTTGCAATGCGGTTTGACTATCGGGAATGGGCATGCTAGCAAGTTGTTCAGGAGATCCTACCTCATTTTTTAGATGGCGTTCAAGAGCGTCTTTATCATTATAGTGAAGAAAAAATTTTGTTTGCATTAAAGCCAGTTCTTTATATTCTTGCTCATCAGCAAGAATAGGCAACCCTTCAGACCCCATGATAAGAAGTCCATGAAGGAAAAATAACAAAACAATAATCATATACTTCATAGCGTATGCACCTTGTTTATGAAATAATTCCTACCCAAAGTATCAGATCATTATAAAAATCAAAGAATATTGTTTTCTCTAACACTCAAGGACAGGATCAAAGACTTTTGGTATACTTGCATAATAATATTATTTTTCCGCTATAAAAAGGTATTTTTATGTCAGTATTGCGGGTCGAGCGGCTTACGAAAACTTTTAGCAGTGGCAGTTGGTTACCATGGAATAAAAAAGAACCATTCACTGCGGTTAACAATGTTTCATTTGTTTTAGAACGGGGAGAAATTTTAGGTTTCCTGGGCGTTAATGGTGCAGGCAAAACTACTACCATTGAAATGTTGCTCGGTACATTAACACCAACTTCGGGAAGTATTGAATATTTTGGCAAAGATTTTATCAAGCATCGTTCTGAAATTATGCAAAAAGTAACCTTTGCTAGTGCTTATGTACGTTTGCCATCACGATTAACGGTGTGGCAAAACTTAGATATTTTTGCCCGTCTTTATAATGTTTCTCATGCTGATCGTCTTGAACGCATAACCCGATTTTTAAAATTATTTGATATGTGGGAAATGCGTGATACGGCAACCGGTTCACTCTCAGCAGGTCAAATGACTCGAGTAATGTTAGCAAAAGCATTTATTCCCTATCCTGAAGTGATATTGCTTGACGAACCAACAGCATCGCTTGATCCTGATATTGCTCAAGAAGTTCGCTCATTTGTTTTGCAACAAAAAGAGGAACGAGGAATTTCGATTCTTTTTACTTCTCACAACATGCATGAAGTAACGCAAGTCTGTGACCGCACCTTGGTATTGCAAAAAGGAACTATCATTGCCGATAGTACTCCTTGGGAATTGGCGGCAAGTGTTGCGAGCGTTACCGTGCGCTTAACCATGGCTGATGGATTAAAACGGACTATCGAATATGCGCAACAAAAAGAATTGCCATTTAAACTGATTGAGCGTGAAATTTTGATTGAAATTGATGAAGATAACATTGCAGAGTTATTGACTGCTTTAGCTCATTTAGGTGTTCGGTATTCCCAAATATCTATTGATAAGCCAACATTAGAAGATTATTTTATGAACTTAACGCAACGCAAGGATAAGGAGGTAACATGATTTCGATAGAACGTATTTATGGTGTAGTGTTACGGCACTTGCGATTATTTACTGAAATAAATCGTATGATTTGGACTTTTTATTGGCCGCTCCTTGATATGTTTTTATTTGGTTTTGGCAGTATGTGGTTGAACCGTAATGGTACTACCACTACAGGCGCTACCATGATGTTAGCAGGGGTAGTTTTTTGGCAGATTGTGAATCGAGCGAGTGTTGAAGCTTCGGTAAATTTACTTGAAGAGATCTGGGCCTTAAATATGCTTAATCTTTTTGCTACATCATTAAAACTTATTGAATGGATTATAGCCATTTTTATCTTGGCATTTATTATGTGTAGCATTGTGATGCTTTATTGCACTTTAGCTGCCTATATCATTTATGGTTCGCCACTTATTTTTATGTTGCATAAGATGATACCTTTTTTATTCGTACTCTTTATAGCAGGATTATGGTTGGGCTTTTTTGGTGCGGCATTAGTGATGTATTATGGGGCTCGAGTACAATGGATTCCGTGGATGTTGGGATGGCTCTTTGCTCCTTTTTGCTCGGCATTATATCCCATTTCTGTATTACCACCATGGGCTCAAAAATATGTTTGGTTTTTGCCTATGACGCCAGCTTTTGAAGGTATTCGTACTGTTATTGAAACCGGTGTTATTAATACCCATTATTTAGTGATCAGTTTTGCTATGGCATCTTGCTATTGTTCTGCTTCACTATTATTGTTGGCTTATTTATTTCACGCAAGCAAGCAACGCGGTTTTGCTCGATTAACAGCAGATTAAAGTGGTTTAAAGTAAAAGACGTAACGATCATCACGTGCTTTTTCAATAAACCCGGTTCGTTTATAGACCGATTGCGCTTTAATGTTGTCAGTACGGGTGACCAATTGCACAAAGTGAGCGCCTCTTCTTTTAAGATCATTCAAGGCATACTCTATTAACTGTGGCCCAAATCGTTTGCCACGAAATTCTGGTTTAACTGCTAAAAAGAGAATAAAGCCTTCAATAGGGCTTTTCATATAATAGGTCACAAATCCAACAAGCTTATCATTAAGCCGAAGAACTTTGATGGTCATCTTGCCTTTATATTGTTCTTCACGAGCATTAGGCGAGCGGGTGCGCAAGGCATAGGCAGGATCATAATCAGGACTTGAAATAAGCCAAGGACGATCGGTGGTGAATATTTCAAGCATATCGGCAGTATCTCGGTCATCATTAAAGTCCATAATAAGGCTTGATTGTTCCGGTGGTGCTTGGTAAAGAAATACTGCTGAAACAACACCAATACCGATGATTGCAGTGATGCTAAAAACAATTTTTAAGAGCGTGCGTCGATTTGTCATAGGGTTATCAAGCCTTTCTTATCTCAAGAGTCTGATCATAATCAATGTGCACCAGTATGAGCCCGCGTGCGGGAGCATTGGGCAATTCTTGTTCGGGATGTCGTTGTTGTAATGCGATTTCAAGATCTGTGGTTTCTAGGGTATCACGAGAAGCAGCATGCAAACAAGCCCCCACAATACGGCGAATCATGTGCCGTAAAAATTTAGGACCCTTGATGATAATGCGATAACCATGATCATCAACTTTTTCTACGTGAGCACTGGTGATAGTGCGAATAGTATCATCGCCTCTATCATCGCCGGTAGAAAATGAGCGAAAATCATGAGTCCCTACAAATACTTGCAAACAACGATGCAATTTTTCTAAATCAACAGCATAGTAATAATGCCATCCATAGCGAGCAGAGAAAGGTAATGGGCGTTCTAAGAAAAAATAATAATGATAGGTCTTTTCAAGTACCTGATTATGAGGATTATAGGTATCGGATACACGTTCAAGTGATCGGACTACTATTGATGAGGGCAAGATCTTATTCCAGGCTTCTTGCATGATACTTGGCTCAATAATGAGCTCAGTATTGAAACAAGCAACCTGGCCCAAGGCATGGACACCAGCATCGGTGCGAGATGCGCCTAAAATGCTTATCTCATGATTAAAAACTTGTTTAAAAACTTTTTGCAAAGTGTCGACAATAGAAGGCTTCTCTTTTTGTTGTTGCCAGCCAAAAAAATCGGTGCCATCATAGGCGACAATGATTTTGTAACGAGGCATAGAGTACCATTATCTTCGCAGAGCAGCGCGTAAAATCTTTTTGCGCAGACGAATATGATCAGGAGTAACTTCAATCAATTCATCAGGACGAATCCACTCCATACACATTTCCAGCTCCATAATTTTGACGGGTGCTAATTTCACCGCATCATCAGAACCTGAGGCGCGCATGTTGGTAAGCTTTTTCTCTTTGCATGGATTTGCTTCCATATCATCATCACGAGAAGATTCGCCAAAGATCATACCTTCGTATACTTCGTCGGTAGGACGAACAAAAAGGATGCCGCGTTGTTGTAAATTATCAAGAGCATAAGCGGTTACAAATCCTTTTTCCATAGAGACCATGGCCCCTTTAATACGAGTAGGAATCTCACCTTTATGAGGTTGATAACCAGAGAAATTCATATTAATAACGCCATTGCCACGAGTATCAGTTAAAAATTGATTTCTAAAACCAAGCATAGCTCGAGCAGGAACTTCAAATTCCAAGCGCATGCGACCATCTTCATACATATGCATGTTGGTCATAATTGCTTTACGGCGACCAAGGTTTTCCATGATGACCCCTTGATATTCTTGAGGAACATCAATGATGACATGCTCCATAGGCTCAAGCAATTGGCCATTAACTTTTTTATAAATAACTTCAGGAGCAGATAATTGAAGTTCAAAACCTTCACGGCGCATATTTTCAACTAAGATGCCTAAATGAAGTTGTCCTCTGCCAGAAACTTTAAACGTTTCGGGAGAACTTGTTGGCTCTACGCGGAGTGCAACGTTGGTACGCAATTCTTTTTCAAGCCGTTCTTTAATATGGCGTGAGGTTAGAAAAGTACCATCACGACCAGCAAACGGTGAATCATTTACAGAGAAATAAATAGATACGGTTGGTTCATCAACTTTCACATAGGAATGTGGCAATGGATAACCAACATCACAAAGAGTACTACCAATAGCAATAGGTTCATCGAAGCCGGCAATTGCAACAATATCACCCGTTTCTGCTTGTTGGGTTTCTACGCGATCAAGGCCATGAAACGTATACATTTTAGTAATACGCAAAGGTTGGCTTACCGTATCATCTTTACATACGGTAACTTGTTGTCCAACAGCCAATGAACCACTGAAAATACGGCCAATAATAATAGGGCCTAAAAAGTCTGAATGATCTAAGTTGGTAGTTAATAGTTGTAGATGATCAGCCTTTGCTTTGGGAGCAGGAATCTTTTTGATAATTGCTTCAAAAAGTGGTTTCATAGTGCCTTCGCGTGCATCAGGAGACTCAGATACAAATCCTGCGCGACCAGCACCATACAGCATAGGAAATTCAAGTTGGCTTTCATCTTTGGCTAAATCTAAAAAGAGATCTTGAATAAGCCCTTCAGTGCGGGCTATGTCTGCATCTTTACGATCAATTTTATTAATTAATACGATAGGCTTTAAGTTGAGTGCAAGAGCTTTTTGTAACACAAAACGAGTGCCGGGCAATACCCCTTCAGCAGCATCAACTAAGAGTAAAAAGCCTTCGACCATTTGCAACGTTCGTTCAACTTCTCCGCCAAAATCACTATGGCCCGGAGTATCGACAATATTTATGGAATAACCGTTATACGATATGCCGGTATTCTTAGCCAGAATGGTAATACCCCGTTCCCGTTCAATAGCGTTTGAATCCATAACGCGTTCAGTACTTTGGTCTTTAAGGGTGCCTGATTGTCGTAATAATTGATCAACCAGGGTAGTTTTGCCATGGTCAACGTGGGCAATAATAGCAATATTGCGAATATGTTCCTGACGCGATGTATTCATAGTTATAATGCAACCGAAAAAAGGATTAATAATTATTATTTTACCAAGATATGCAGAGAAACTTGCAAGAAAGTATAAGCATCATAGCATATTTTGATGTTATCGCCTAGAGGCGCTAGAGGGTATTTTCCTCTTGTTCATCAACTTTTTGTCTTTTGTTGGCTTTAAGCCCACCAGCAAGCGCATGCATAAAGAGTAATAGATCATCTGCTTCTTTGAGCTGAAAGAGTGTATTAAGACGAGGATGAAATAATGGTGACGATTTTTTTGTTGTATCTGGTCTAAAACGGGTGCCTACGGGTGATCCAGCCAGGTTTTCTTCAGATATTTGAGCCGGAATGTTGGGCTTTGTTTTATCGCAAGAGGCTACCAGTACGCTATCTTCTTCCCCTATTGATAATGCTGTAGTACTAGAAGCTGCAGATACTTTGGGTTTTGCTATTATGTGATTAATGATGGTGGGATGATTATCAATCAAATATTTGTATAATTCTTCACGTGTTTGGAAGGTGAGAGTGGGGTCAAGAATGGGAGTAGTTGGACGCTTTTTATCGGCGCTATTCACTATTTCTTCTACTTCGCTGCCCATAAAAGATCGAGGTTCTTCACTTGAAAAATCACTGCATGGATCTGGTGCCATTGCATGGTTTAATAGAGAGGTATTTAGCATGGCGAGTGTTACCAAGAAGATTCTGAGAACACTATTTTTCATAGAGAATTTTCCTCACTAGGGTTATTGTATCTTTGCTTTTTTTGACCTTAGTTGCATGGGTAGGGTACTAATGGCTTCTTTTCTCTCATTGATTCTTTTGATCCTAGGGAGCTTACATGTTTTAGTTAAGTAGTCGAAGGCAAGAAATTTTAATTTACCAGTGGTAGGTAGATACTTATGGGTATCCTTATAAGTTCTTGTTAAATGCTGTAAGAGGGTAAGAGAAGATTCATCAATGAAAGGGAACTCCATTGATTGTCCTTGCTCGAGTTCATGGGCTACTAATCTGCCTGACCGGGAAATACATTTTTTAGTTGAGTGGTCAAAGGCAAAAAATTTTAATTTACGAGTGGTGGGTGAATGCTTATGGGTATCCTTATTCGTATTAGGCAACGGATTGTAAGGAACATAATTGGTTTCGGATGATGCATGATAAGTTTTGATTAAAAGCTGTAGCATAGGATAGGGAGCAAGAGAAGCTTCATCAATGAAAGGGAGGAGCTCCATAGGTTGTTCTTGCTGAAGCTCATGAGTTATTAACCCACCATTTATTAATGCTTCTACGGCATCATTAGTTGAAGCCATGTCTTGCCACCACGGTATTTCAGGATTGTATGAAGGTATTTGCTGAGCGTACATGAAACTATAACCAGTCAGAGCACTGAGGAGCAATACTTTGCAGAAAGATAGGTGCATAGGGTTTTTCACTTACGTAATAGGGATGAATCTTTATACTATTCCATTAAGGATATCTTAAATAAAAATTGCCAATCTGTCAATTGAGAATAAGGCTATAGACTAAGAAAAAAACCCCTTCATTATGAAAGGGGTTTTCTTTAATTCTAGACGTGGCTCTGGTCTTTAGAAATGTCCAGCAGAGTAAGGCAGAAGCGCCAAGGTTCGAGACTTGCGAATTTGACGTGCCAATGAACGTTGATGTAAAGCGCAATTGCCTGAAATGCGGGATGGTAAAATCTTACCCCGCTCGGTTAAAAAATTCTTGAGCAATGAGCTGTTTTTGTAGTCGAGATTCTGTTCATACTCTTCAGAGCCACAAAAACGACATTGTTTGCCGCCTTGGCCTGTTTTTCTAAAGCGCTTTTTTAAGAGTCGCGCACTGATTTTTAATTTGATTTTTTTAGTCATGGGAGTCTTTCCTTATTCGTTACCAATTTCTTCATCCATAGGGCCATCTGAGAGTCCGCGAGAGCGGGGTTCTCTAAAGAATGAGCCAACTTCGCGTGATGGACCTTCTTCCAAAGAGGTTGGGCGTTGATAGCTCAACGATCCATTGATATCCAAGTGAGTGATCATGCTTCGCATAATCAAATCATGCAGCTTAACATTTAACAATGTTTTAGCCTCAGAAACCAGCGGTTCAGATTCATTGATTTCAAAACGGGTGAGGAAATAGACGCCGTAATCATTTTTTTTGACCGGGTAGGCAAGTTTGAATTTGCCCCAGCGTTCAAAAGAGACCAGTGTTCCTTTATGAGCTTCAACTAAGCGAGCAACGTTTTGCTCGATAGATTTTGCCTCGTCGGCAGTAAGCTCAGGAACGGTAAGAAGGAGAGCTTCGTAACGTTTCATGAATTGTGTCCTATAGGTTTAACTAACTGAAAGTGTTTATTCACACTATAACCATGAACCACCATGGTTATTTAGATGCTGGATATACAAACCAGCATAGAAAGAATAATGCCAGAAAAGCCCTAAAAATCAAGCTTTTCTGGCATTTATTTTACCTTAGAATGGCGGACGCAGCCCTTCGAAGCTCGCATAGCGAGCGAAGTAGGGTTATGAAAGCTTTTGATGGCGTTCAATAATGCGGCCGATAATTCTAAAGTGATCTTTACCACGAACCAAGGCGATTGGTGGGTTTTTGTGATTTACTGATTCAAGGACGATAAAATCATCAGTATAGGTT
>Ga0364919_10028_pt1 | contig 72171 bp, 47 predicted proteins | sample SorcelJu500001C7_2_FD_206953 | JGI IMG/M metagenome (GOLD analysis project Ga0364919, IMG submission 206953) | Enriched cells from Trout Bog Lake Hypolimnion, Wisconsin, USA - BchlTB.June20.5000.01.C7 | ecosystem: Environmental > Aquatic > Freshwater > Lake > Hypolimnion/Profundal zone | place... | reverse complement strand
CAGGCAGTCGGCGGCGTAGCCCAGTTCTTCGTTGGCTTCTACGGTGTCGCGGCCGTGATCTTGAAGCTCGTAAGCTCGCAGCTTGGCCATAAGGCCGATGCCGCGGCCTTCTTGTTGCTCGTAGAGGAGGATGCCGGCGCCTGCCTGGCTTATCTTGCTCAGAGCGAGCTCCAATTGCAGGCGGCAATCGCAGCGCAGGGAGCCGAAGACGTCGCCGGTGAGGCATTGCGAGTGGATGCGAACCAGCGGCGCGGCGGTATGGATATCGCCCATGACCAGGGCTACTAATCCCTCGACGTGCTTGCCATGTTTTGCCGATTCTTCGCAGCAGGGGCGTGGGGCGGGCAGGTGACCTTCAAAACCAAGGATGCGGAAGTGTCCCCAGCGGGTGGGAAAGTCTGCGTCGGCTACTTTTACGACTCGTTCAAAGCCCATAGGTTATTTTACGGCCTCGGTGAGATGCTTGAATTCTCTGGACTCCCACCCTAGCCGGAAAAACAAATGCCCGGCGAGGGTGGGGCACCCAGATATGGTTTCTGATCATTGGATGATGGAAAGCGAAACTAGATGCACCTCAGCCGCGATAGAGTGAATGGGTGGTCGATCACAAGCTCATTCTGATTACGCTGCTGGTGAAGCTGGGGGTTGCGGCTTCGGTGTCGAGTGCGCTGGCGCGGTCGCGGGTCTTTCAGCGGCTGTTGTTTGCCGAGCATCGCAATGGGCGGCAGACGCTGGGGCTGCTGGCGTTCTTTCTTGCGCCGCTCACCCTTGGGGTATGGGCTCGCATTTCGGTTCCGAACTTCTATGCGGCGGACATCTCTTTTGAGACGGTGACGCTGCTGGGGTTGTTGCTGGGACCGGGCTGGGCGATGCTGAGCGCGTTGGTTTTGGCTTTTCCGGCTGTAATCAGGCACGAATATCTGGCGGCGCCATTTTTGCTGGCGGTGGGGGTGATTTCCGGCATCTTTGGCGTGTGGGTGGAGAAGGAAGAGGTCTGGTCGTTTACTCCGTTTGTGGATTTAAGCATTTACCGCTGGGTGCGGCGGAATCTGCGCCAGCCGAAGTTCGACCGGCAGATTGCACTGTTGATGCTGATTGCGGGCATGGAGATTGCCCGGGATTGGCTGGCTAGCCGGTATCCTCATCGATTGTTTGGTCTCTACACGGATGCGTGGTGGCTGCGAGTGCTGGTGTGGCTATGCGCGCCGATGGTGGTGGGCATCTGCCTGAAGATGTGGAATGCGCTACGCATCGAGTTGAAGCTGGAGGAGCAGAAAAGACTTGTTCTGGAAGCGCGCCTCGATGCGCTGCAGCGGCAGATCAATCCGCATTTCTTGTTCAATACGCTGAACTCTATTGCTTCTCTGGTGCGTTTCCGGCCGGATTTGGCGCGGGAGATGATTGTAAAGCTGGCGAACCTGCTGCGGGCTCTCCTGAAGGATCACGGAACGTATGTTTTGTTGCGGGAAGAGCTGAGTTTTACGGACGATTATCTGGATATCGAGGTAGTACGATTCGGGACGGAAAAGCTGCGTGTTGTGAAGGAACTGGATGAGCGGACGCTCGATTTTCTGGTGCCAAGTATCTTGCTTCAGCCCTTGATTGAGAACAGCATCAAGCATGGACTGGAGCCACGCCTGCATGGGGGAACGATTACGATCCGCAGCCGGATGCAGGGAGAAAGCTTCGTTGTCGAGGTGGAAGACGATGGCGTGGGCATCGTGCTCAAGCCGCCCTCGGCGCTGGAGCGGCGGGGTGCGGGAATTGGGATGAAGAATGTGCGCGAGCGGCTGGAGGTGTTGTATGGCAATCGTGCGCGGTTCACGGTGGTTTCGCGGCCTGGACGCGGCACGCTAGTTTCGATCGAGCTGCCTGTGGACTCGCCGGAGTCGAATGGAAAGAGCGTTACCGAAAGCCGTATTCAGGCGCGGGCGAGCAGCGATTCGTAGAAAGCGATGTACCGGGGCAAGATGCGGGTGGAGCAGAAGCGGTCCTGCGCGGTCTTGCGGGCGGCTTTGCGCATTGCCTGGTGACGCTCGACGTCGGAGAGCAGCTCGACCGATGCCGCGGCCATGGCTTCCACATCCCCGACGGGAAAAAGCAGGCCGTCTACACCATCGGTGATAAGTTCCGGCACGCCGCCTACGCGGGTGGCGATGGCGGGGGTCTGGCAGGCCATGGCTTCAAGAGCGGCGAGGCCGAAGGACTCCATCTCGCTGGGCATGAGCATGAGGTCGGCGAGAGGGAGAAGCTCGTTGACGCGGTCTTGTTTGCCGAGGAAGTGAATGCGGTCGTGGATGCCGTGCGAGTGCGCCAGCCATTCCGCGGTGGAGTATGTGGCCACTCCGGAACTCAGTGTCACCGTCCCCAGCGTGGTGCTTCCGTCATAAAAGACGGCTGTGCCGGATGCAGTGCCAGAGGCTGCGGTGACGGTGTCGGTGCATGTCACTGTGTTCTGGTAAGCCGCTGGGTTGGGTGAGCAGGTGAGCGCGGAGGTGGTGGTTACAACAGCATCCACAACCTGCGAAAGCGTAGCGGTAGCCGAGGCGTGCGTGGAATCCCCTCCATAGACCGCTTTGATGGTATGCGTACCTACCGTCAGGGTGCTGGTTGTGAAAGTAGCAGCCTCTGAGCTGAGGGTGGCCGTGCCCAATTCCGTGGAGCCGTCATAGAAGGTTACGGTCCCGCTGGGCGTTCCCGTTGTGCTCGCGGCCGTTGCGGTAAATGTGACGCTGCTGCCGTACTCGCTGGGATTGAGCGAGCTGGCTAGAGTTAGAGTGGCCGCATCGGCCTTGACGACCTGCGTCAGAGTGGCAGTCGCCGACTCGTGAGAAGAGTCGCCGCCATAGACCGCCTTGATGGTATGCGATCCAACAGTCAACGTGCTTGTGGTGTACGTGGCCGATTCGGAACTCAATGTGCCTGTGCCCAACTCTGTCGATCCGTCATAGAAGGTAACCGTGCCGGTTGGGGTTCCTGTCGAGCTTGTCGCGGTCGCGGTAAAAGTGACGCTGTCACCATAATAAGACGGGTTGAGCGAGCTTGTAAGAGTAAGGGTGGTGAGATATGGAACGGTCAGATAAGCGATAACACCATCGTGGTTCGATGCGCCTAATGCAGTGGTATCGTCGTTCAGATCGATGAGCGGAAAGTCAGCGCCAAAACGCGCGTAGCCGATGGTGGTCGTGGACTCGAGATCCGAGGTGACGAGGACATGGTCCGTCTCTTCGGCGGAGCCATTCTCGACATAGCTATAGCGATCGGTCGAAGTTGCCGTCGTGGTCAGGTTTTCAAGATTGGGATTGGTGAGATCGGACGCACTGGATAAGGTCACCAGGCTTGACGAGACCGGATCGCCATCGATTGCGCCGATGGTGTCCACAAAGCCGTCGGAGAATTCAAAGGCGTGGTAATCGCCTGCGGCTAAGACATGGTCACCTGCGGATTGGTAGGTCTGAATCAGGTCGGCGAGATAGACGGCTTGCGCTTCACGCTTGGCGCGCGCGTCCGCTCCTAGTGAGCTGCTGTCGATGTTGGTGCGATCGAGCATCTCGCTATTAATGACTGTAATGTCGTAGTCGGTCGTCCCCGAGCGCGGAATTCCTGCTTGGAGCACCAATGGCGGACGGTCGAAGAGCGTAGCCGAGCTTCCCGAGGTTGTCGTGTAGGTCGCGCTCGCGCCCACCTGTTCGATGCTGACGATATCGATCTTCGATGTGTTAACCAGGAATCCGTTGGTGAGGCCAGTCGAATCATTGCCCGCGTACCAGTACGCTGTATACGATGGCCCGCCATCGCTGCTGACTTGTGACGCCAACGCTTCCAATGCGGTCAAGCTTCCCGCGCCCTGGACGGCAATGATGTTCGGAGAGTTTTCGAAGTTCACGATAGCCAATGCGGTCTTGGCGATGCGGCGCGCGTAAGCCGAGGAGCTGATGGTGGACGTATCGTAAAAACTATCGAGATCTTGCGTCGCGATGGCGATCTGTCCAGTCGACGCCGATGTAGCTGCTGTTCCAGTAGCTGCGCCGCTGACCGAACCGTAACCGCTAGAAGGATCGAGCAAGACTCCTGTGTAGCCTAAAGCACTTTCGTGATAATCAACGACGCCGATTAGATCGGTAACGGTTTCGCCTTCGGTCACATTGAGAGCTGTCCCGCCGCGAATCGCACTATCGATAAACAGCAGCGATGGATTGCCTGACCATCGAGAGACATTTGAAGGAGCGCTGGACGGCACTGTTTCAAGCTCACTGATGCCCGTGGCGCGAAACGGCCGGTCTGTGTCGGTTAACACACCCCAGAACTGGCCATTCGACGTAACGGTTTGGCTGGACGTTGTCAACGTGCCGCCTGAGCCGGAAGTGGTCGTCAGGGATGAGATGTCGATGCGCATGCCTTCGAAATCAAGCCATTGTCCGAAGGCTCCAGTGACTGCGGAGGCCAACGCCGCCGAAGGAACAGTGGTGGGTACTGAATTGCCTGTGGACACGACCGTAGGCGTGCCTGAGAGCACGATCTCCGTTCCTTGCGCCTCTGTATCGGCAGAAGAATTGGAGATAGCGACCGTGCCCGTGACCTCAACCAGGTTGCCTACCACAGCCGCAGATGGCAACGTGGTACCTGTATAGATGAAGATACCCTCGGCGGTAGCGGTCGAGTCATCCCAGCAATTCAGGGTTGTCGAATCGGTGCAGTTCGATGTAGACGACGAGTTCTCGATATAGAAACCATCGGAGAGAATCGCGATCACGATTCCTTCGGTGGTAACGGAATCGCCCATGTACGGAGAGTCGGGCAGATCGGTCTGAATGGCATGGATGTTGACCGTAGTCTGGGCGTTCGCCATACCGGCCATGGCCATCAAGACAACTATCAGTAACTGCAATGGAAGCAAGGTTCTTGCGCAGCGTCCAAGCCGCGCAAGCGAAGGATATGGTTGCGTCAATTGCGTTCTCCTGTGCAGTAGGGCGATCCCGAAAATGACGCAACAACGCCCTGCAGCGCAGGCGCATCTCGCACTGCCGCTGTTATCGCTGGACGATGATGGTCAATCTTCCCTCGTCTAGACGAGGCGAATCAGGAAACCATTTACAACGCCTGAGGACAATTTCAATATCTGTACGAAACTTTGGCCGCTTCTGCTTTTTCCGATTCTTTTATCGCTATTTCGTGCCGAGTTGGACACTGCTGCTGAACCCGCAACCGTGCAGGCAACTCCATAACGACGCGAGACATCGTAAGGTAGCGCAACACATGTGCCGGAGCCGCGTCGGAAGAAGTCCAATACCTCCTGCTGCAATTCTCCGAGACTTCAGGAGATGTTTTTGTCTATTGCAGGGGAAACCCCATATATGTTGATTCAAGCAAGAACACCAGGATTCCCTCGATGCTCTCCAATCTGCTTTTGCTCCTGATCGTTGGCGTCAGCATCGCGCTGATGCTGACGAGGCCGCGCGGCATCTCTGAGGTCTATTGGATCGGCGGCTGTGCGCTGCTTCTGGTTCTCCTGCGATTGGTTCCTTTGAAGCTCGCGGGAAGGGCTGTCGCCGAAGGCTCGGATGTCTACTTTTTTCTGATTGGCATGATGCTGCTTTCCGAACTGGCCCGGGAGCAGGGTGTCTTCGATTGGCTCTCTTCTGTTGCTGTTCGTGGCGCAAATGGTTCTTGTACGAGACTGTTCATGCTGGTATATGCAATTGGCACGTTCGTGACTATCTTTATGTCCAACGATGCCACCGCTGTCGTGCTAACACCGGCCATCCTGACAGTGGTGCGGAAAGCCAAAGTACAGCCGCTTCCCTGCCTCTTCGCCTGCGCCATGATTGCGAATGCGGCCTCTTTCGTTCTCCCTATTTCGAATCCCGCCAATCTCGTCGTCTTCCATGAGGGAATGCCTCCACTTGGCCAATGGCTGCGCGACTTCGGCGTTGCCTCAATCTTCTCGATCGCAGCGACCTACGCGGTCTTACGCGTCGTGTTCAAAAAAGATCTAGCCGCGAAGATCGAATCGTCGACAGAGGCGAAACGGCTCACGAGCAACGGAGCGATGGTTCTTGTCGGTCTCGGCTTCATGGTCACGATTTTGCTTATCGCATCGGCGTTGAAGAAAGACCTTGGCTTGCCTACCTGCCTCGCGGCCCTTGCTATCACCGCGGCCGTTTGCATCAAGGCGCGCAGTAATCCGCTGACGCTGGCCAAGGAGATCAGTTGGAGCACCTTGGCGCTCGTTGCAGGACTCTTCGTCATGGTGGATGCTGTCGAAAATATTGGGGCTCTCCGCTATACAGAAGCGGCTCTTCGATGGGCGCAAGGTCTCGCTCCTGCGCTTGGAGCCTTCGTAACGAGCTTTGTTGTCGGCATCGCAAATAACCTGGTGAACAACTTGCCGCTTGGACTGATGGCGGGGAGCACGATGCAAGCCGCTCATGCCAAGGGCATACTCGCCAATGCCGTCATGATTGGAGTCGATCTTGGCCCCAATCTCTCTGTGACTGGCTCGCTGGCGACGATTCTCTGGCTGATCGCGCTTCGAAAGGAGAATCTCCATGTAAGCTTCTGGGATTTTCTCAAGGTTGGGGCCGTAGCCATGCCCATCGCGTTGTTTGCCTCTGTGGGCAGCGCAGTGCTGATGCAGATGCTGCTCAAAACACCGTGAGATGCGTGCAGGTGGCAACGCAAGAGTGCCGCGCCTCGGACAAAGAGGCGCGGCACACGCGATTCAACGCTGCCTGGCTTCGAGCTTTTGGCTATTCTCCAGGCTAGCGAGACTGAGTTAGACCCAGGCTTGTTTTTAGCGGAAGATTGGCGAGCGAATCGCCGACAGAGATGGTGAAGCTATCTCCATCGACCGACCAGGCCTTTACTTGCGTGTCATAGAACGAGAAGGCGCGAGCATCCAAATCGATAGATACGTGCTTGGTCTCGCCTGGTTTCAGATCCACTCTTTCGAAGCCTTTCAACTCGTGCTCCGGCATTTCTACTTTGGGGTGGTTGTCGCTCACATACAATTGTGCGACTTCAGCGCCTTCTCTGCTTCCCGTATTGGAGACATCGAATGTGACGTGAGCCGCCGCACTGCCTGCGACCGGCGCGACCTGAAGGTTCGAGAAAGAGAAAGTTGTGTACGAAAGTCCAAATCCGAAGGGGAACAGCGGTGTGATTTTGTTCTTCTCGTAGCCACGATATCCGACGAAGATTCCTTCCTTATATTCGACCTTCTTATCCCCAGGCGCGGGATAGTAGTGCGAATACGTCGGGTTATCCTCTGGATTGCGTTCAAAAGTCGCCGGCAAGTGTCCGGATGGATTTACATCGCCAAACAGAATCTCTGCCAGTGCGCGTCCACCTTCCTGCCCTGCGTACCATGTTTCCAAGAGAGCAGGAACTTGCGAAAGCCACGCGCGCGAATCCACATTGCCACCGGAGGTAACAGCAACGATGGTCTTCGGATTTGCCTTGGTCATGGCCTCAATCAATTCGTCCTGACCATAGGGCAGGCTGAAGGTGCGGTCGCCGCCTTCACTTTCACTTTCTTGAGCGAAGCCAGCCTCTACTAGCACAACGTCCGCCTTGGCGGCCAATGCGATGGCCTGAGGGTTGACGACCGACGACTCCGGCACAATGCCAAGGGCAAGGTGGCCACCGATAGGCGACGTCTGCGAGTGTTCCACAACAATCTTGTGTGGCCCTTTGGAGAGATCGAGAGGGATGTCCGGCTGGAAGGCTCGGACGATATCCCAGTTGTCGATGACTAGCTTGTCGTCCACGTAGACGCGATTGCCTGCGCCTTCCCCGGAGCCCTCAAGAACCAGAATGTATTTCGCAGATTGCGGCGCGACGAAGTAGCCTGTCAAGCGATGCGACGACAGTTGAGGAGGACCGAAAAAGAGCGCCATCGCGCTCTCCAGATCCTCCATCAACGTCTTGATGCTCAGGCCATCCAGCTTCATATGCGGCATCACGGTGACGCTCTTCAGAGTTCCGGAAAGGTCTGCGTTGGGGAAGGTTTCGAGAGTGACTCCCTTTTGGCCATTGGAAGCGGCGGTGCTCAGACTGGTACTGTTGACGATCTGGTTCATGGTGGGCAAACCGCGGTCGTAGAGGACGGAAATATTTCCACCTGCTTCATCCGCGACACCGAGAAAGGCGCTCGTGCTGCGAAATGGAACGACGCCTGCGCTGCCACCGCCAACCGGCACTCCGGGATAGGCATCCGGTCCAACAACGAGGATGGTTTTAACTTTGGTTTTATCCAGAGGCAACAACGATCCTTCATTCTTCAAGAGCACGGCGCCTTCACGCGCACCTTGCAAGGCAGCCGCTTCATTGCGCGGATCGAGGAAGGATTCCGACGTGTCCTGCTGGTCACGGTCGAGCCAGCCAAACTCCATCGCCGTGGTAAGAATGTGCCGGATTTTTTCATCGATGGTTGCTTCTGTTACCTGGCCCGATTTGACCGCTGCATCGAGGTTCTTGTTATTCATGAACTTGCCCGTGGGCATTTCAATATCGAGGCCGCCGTTCGCTGCACCAACAGCGTCGTAGGTCGCATCCCAATCCGACATCAGGACACCTTCGAAACCCCATTGTTTACGAAGAACATTGATGTTGAATTCCGGGTTCTCTGTTGCGTGCTTTCCGTTGATGAGATTGTAGGAGTCCATCACCGCGCCCACGTGGGCCTGCTTGACGGCAGCTTCAAAAGCGGGGAGATAAATCTCGTGAGCGGTGCGCTCGTCGAGGATGGTGTCGGAATCGTGGCGCAGGAACTCGCTGTTGTTGCCGAGGAAATGTTTGACCGTGGCGCTGACGCCTTGCTCCTGCATGCCCTCGATATAACCGGTGGCGATGGCGCCGGCCAGGAATGGGTCTTCCCCGAAGTACTCAAAGTTGCGTCCATTACGTGGAGAACGATAGATATTCACCCCAGGGCCAAGCATGAAGTGGACACCACGAGCTCGCGCATCGCGCCCTATGCCCGCCCCGACGCTGGCTGCGAGCGCCCTATCCCACGATGCAGCCAGGGAGATGCCTGCGGCATATGTCGTCGAGGGAAAATTGACGTTGGAACGCACACCATAAGGACCATCGGACATTTGCAGCGCGGGGATTTTGGCGCTGGGCACGGGACGAAGCCCGAAACCCGTTCCGCCGATGTAATCGATCTTCTGCTCCAGAGTCATGGAGGAGACGATGCTATCGATTCTCTGCTTTTCGGCTGGAGTAATGGGATGCGGCGCTTGGGCATAAGATATGGACGAGAGGCATAGGACCGTTATGGCAGATGCCAGGGCATACTGGATCCTGGGGATTGATCTCTTGAAGCTTTCTATTTGCAATTTGGACTCCCAATGGCAGGTAAGTTGGCTGACGCCAAATGATACACCGGGAAAATGACAGTTCTGCCGTCTTCCCGCTCCGGAGTTGCCGATGCATGCCGCTGCAAGAGCAACATTCCTTGGCATAACTTGCTCCTTGGCCGCGAACTCGGCAAGAGTTACGAGCATCCAAAAGGACTATAAAAGAGCTGTCGGATTCGATATCCGGCAGTAACGCAAAACGCGCAAAGAGTCAGGATTCGCTTGCGATGGTTTGGCGTTTTGATTGTGGGAGACAAAGTATGATTTCGCGCAGGTTTGCATGTTTTGGCCGCTTTTCCAGGACGCCGCTCTTCGTAGTGGTGCTCTTCGTGGTTTTGATGAGCCGGGTTTCGAAAGCGCAGACACCGGATGAGCGCAAACTGTTGGATTTGACGAATCAGGCGCGAGCTGAAGCTGGCTTGAAGCCGGTGGAGTGGGACGCAGCACTGGCTACCGCGGCGCATGCTCATGCGGCCTTGATGGCGCAGCAAGGAGAGATTTCGCATCGCTATCCAGGCGAGGCAGATCTGACGGAGCGCGCGGCGAGCGTTGGCGCGCATTTCAGCGTGATTGCGGAGAATATTGCGACGGGCTATTCGCCGGGCCAGATTCAGGATTCGTGGATGCAGTCGAAGGTGCATCACGACAACTTGATGAATGCGGACATCGATCATATTGGCGCGGCGCTCGTGTCGGCGCATGGAACGCTGTATGCCGTGGCAGATTTTTCGAAGGCCGTCGAGCAATTGACGTCGGCGCAGGTTGAAGCAACGGTGGGCAAGGCGCTTACGGAGAAGGGGCTGACGCTCATGACCGATGCGGAAGGTGCACGGCAGTATTGTGGGTTGGCAGATGGCGCTTCTGGCGCCAGTCTGGGGCTGAAGGCGCAGTTCTTGATGCGCTGGCAGAACGCGGATATTGGGAAGCTTCCGCCGCAGTTGGTGACGGCGCTAGAGAGTGGACGGTATAAGCAGGCTGCGGTTGGGGCTTGCGCGCCTCAAGGAAGCGGAGGTTCTGGGCCGGTGTTTAGCGGTTATCGGGTGGCTGTGCTGCTCTTTTAGAAGAGCGGAAAACACCTCAGCAAGAGGCTATAGTTTCCGCGAGCACAGGCGCAGAGTTTGGATCTGCGCCTGGAGTTTCGCAGCCACCTTCGCCCGGTTTGGTAGGCTCCATTCTAAGGGCATTGTTGAACCGGTTGAAGTAATTGAAGAGGCCGATGGAGCAAAGTAGCTCCACGATTTCCCCGTCGCTAAAGAAAGATTGCAGCTCAGCGAACTGCTCATCACTTAGGCTGTTAGCGTCAAGGGTGACGGTTTCGGCCAACCGCAGTGCAGCTTTTTCTGCAGGAGTGAAATCTTCGCGTGTCTGCCATGTGGAGAGATTCGAAAGCTGATCGTCGCTCCAGCCCAGGTTGCGGGCAAGGATGGTGTGCGAAGCCAGGCAGTAGGGCGTGACGTTGAGCTGCGAAGTGCGAACGATAATCAGTTCCTTAAGCTTGGTGGAGACGGTGCCAGTATTCAGCACCGCAGCGAAGTGAGCCATCATCGTAGAGAAAATTTCAGGCCGATGGGCCATGGTGCGAAACATGTTGGGGACATTGCCGCGCTGGGCGAATATCTTGTCGTAGAGAGCAGCCATATCCGGGGTGACTTCGCTGCGGTCGAGTTTTGAGATGCGGGACATGCGGCTGCCTCCAGGATTGATCTTCATTATGGTAGGCGTTTGGCTTTGATCGATCAACAACGGCTGCGGAAAAAGCAGATTTGTTCGGTCAGGATCTGGCATTTTGAATTCAGATAGGATTGGACAGACGGCAACGAATTTGGGGTCTCGCTTTGACGCCGGCAGCAGGCTTTGATATTTTTATAAGGTCACAGTTGCACGCCAGACACTCCTCAGTAGCTCAATGGCAGAGCATTCGGCTGTTAACCGAAGGGTTGTAGGTTCGAGTCCTACCTGAGGAGCCAATTAGATTCTTAGACTTACGCCTCCGATACACCCCCCGATGACCCTCAGAAATACCCGATTGTGGGGATTTTTGTGGGTAACCTGCTTCAAAATCCTGCGCAATAGCGGTTGATCTTGAGCAATCCTCAGCAGAGATTTCTTCGGTTCCTGACTCGGTCCGTCTCGTCACCACAGACTCCAGCGCCTTACGCTTGGCTTCCATTCGAATATGGCTATAGTGCTTGAGCATCTGCTTCGAGACGTGGCCGGCAATGTCCATGATCGTCTGGTCACCTGCTCCACTCTCCGCCAACTCGGTCACAAGGGTGTGCCGGTTGTCGTGCCAGCGGCCCTTTACTCCGGCCTTTTCCCGGATGTTGTTCCACACCGTTTTCAGAGTCGTCACATGGCGCGTCGGGTCGGTCGGCTGGGGCGATCCGAAGGGGAAAACATACCACTCCGGCCGGGTCGCTCCAAATTTGAGCTTGTACCACTCGACGTAATCTGTCAGCACAGCAAACAGGTCCGAGTTCAAGGGGATTGTCCTACCCTCACCGCCTTCGGTTTTCGAGCGGCCAACCGCCAGGAATTTCTTTGCGAAATCGATCTGGGTCCAGCACAGGCTCTTAATTTCCGCGTCGCGCATTCCTGCATTGAGTGCCAGCGTCAGCGCAAGATAAATGTGCGGCGACCTGGCCTTCGCAGCCTCCCCCAACATGCGCTGCTTCTCTTCCTCGGTGTACGCTTTGCCGATACGATTGCGAACCTTCAGTTTGAGCATCTTCCTCTTGCGGAGGCGCACGCGCAGAATGTCGCCTGGCTCGCCGAGAATGCGTAAGAGAAATCCGACCTCTTCATTGATCGTTTTTGGAGCGGCGCCTTCTTCGAGGCGATCATTTTGATATTTCGTGACGATCGCTTCGTTGAAGTCCACAAGCATCTTGCTTCCAAGCAAGCGCTTGAGGTGGTGGATGGCATAGTCAGCGAAGGTCGCAGAATCGGGCAGGCGAATCTTATAGCCGTTGAAGAAATCCTCAGCAATATCTCTGAAGGTTCGAACTCTCTCATGGCGCTGGTCTGCAATGTTGTTGAGACCTTCTTCCAGTTCACGCCTACGACTCTTTTCCGCCAGTTTTGCGACCGTCTTCGAGGTGGATTTTGTTGACTCACGGACTCTCTGCCCCGCGAACCAAAACTCGTACCACCAAATTTCTCCTCGCTGGAAAACACTCATGATTTACTCCTGCTCAATTGCGCCCCTCAGCGCGGCGCGGATGGTTCTTACGTCCAAGAACATCTTCTGGGGTCCGTCCGTTCCGGCCCCCTCGATCGGAATGAACCCATACTTTGCATACCAGCCAACCCGGTCGCGATACGCATCCGTGATGATGCAGCGGCAGCCGACTTCGTCCGCAACCCGGAGAGTAATTTTGAACGCCTCCGCAATGAGTCCGTGGCCCAGACCCCTTCCCGCAAAACGATGGTCGACTGCCAATCGCGCCAGCAAGATCAACGGAAGATCGTATGGAGGCAAGCCCCGAACATGCTTTTTCGGCAAGAGATCGCGGGGCACGCTCGAAGTTGCCAATGTAAAGTAGCCCAGAACCAAACGAGGCGCGGATTCCTCAAGGGCAACATAGGTGACGCCGATCGAACTCTTCTGCTGGTTCGTCCAGGCATGGCGCTTCAGGTAATTGTTGAGGGGCTCATCTCCACAATCGAAGTTCTCTACATCGTCGAATTCTTCGAGGCGACGGATCGTGACGGCCAATTGTCAGTGCCTCACGGCCCGAATGAGGGCTTTGGTCGGTTGGGCAGGTTGCCCTGATGCGAGTTCCGCTAGACTTTCAAGCTCTTTGTCATTCCAATGAATATCGACCTGCGGCAAAGCGACTTCCGGTGCAACGCGCTCCAGCCGAGGAAAAACGAGGATCTTGCGCTCACCTGTCGAACTTTCGCTGACGATGATGTGCCCGCGTTTCCGCTCCGAAACCGCCCAGCGGAACAGAGCCAGAGCGTCAGAAAGGAAGTCCGTGTTGCTCGTCATTTCGAGCTCCGCTTTTAGCGCGCGCACGATGCTGTCTTCAGATGGTGCAAGATCCGCCTGAAACTTCGATTTGCGCACCTTGGGAGCTGGAGCCTTGTTCTTCGATTTCTCTTTGACCGCAGCGGGCATAGGAGTTCTCCTACTCATAGGATACTCCGTTATAGACGAAAATTCGAGTGTTTTAGGAGTCATCACCCACCACTTTGATAGTGCACTGTAGCCCAAGCACGTTCCACAGGCCCCGGCGTGCGCTTACCCGGACTTTCGCAAAAGCCCATTGCTCCGCACGGACTTCGGTTTAATCCGTTCAGTGGCATCCTCCCCGCCAGCCGGTTGGGCTTGTGCCCAGCGAGTCAACTCCTCTTCGCCATAGCGGACGAGTGATCCGAACTTGAAGTACTTGGGCCCTCGATTCTCCAAGCGCCAACGGCGCAACGTCGCAAGGCTGATGTGAGTTCGTTCCGATACTTCGTATTCAGTCAGGAACCGTGCATTCATTGCATTACTCACCTCGCTCTGGTCTAGTTCATCGTCCTCCAAACACGTCGATGCAAACTCGAATCGCGTTGGCCGGAATTTGCACCTTGGAGGCAATCAAAAATATGGAACCGAGGAATCGCGGGCGCCAATTTCTTTCCTGAGTCTATTTGGAATCCTGATAAAGGCGGCACCTTCAACTCTCCTGTTGGTGACTTGAGGCGGTCGGCCAAAACGTCTCTTCCATCCATTTTGCGCGGCTCGTTTCACCGACCCTTGACTGAACGGCCAAGTGGCTTGCCGACCTGTCACTTCAAGATCGTACTTCGAGCAGCGTCCTGTCCAATATTCTTCATGAATCGGCTGATAACTCACAGCGATCAGAGCGCGCATCGATTGTGACAAAAGTGTCGCTAAAAAGGCCGTGCCTAGAGGCCAAACCACGTTTTCTCTGGATTTTGCTTCTGAGTTCAGGGTAGTCTAACTCTGGAAGCTGAAGTTTCTAGCACGATCACCTGAAAGTCTGTCCGAATTGTTGCTGCCAGAAAGTCACTTTTCTGCGAGTTGAGGACCAGGCATGAATGATTGGGCTGAATTCCGGCACTTCAAGTATTTGCTTGCAATCGCCGAATACATGGGATTCCGGGCCGCAGCGGAGCACCTCAATACGGCCGAGCCGAATCTCAGCGTCCAGGCAAAGCAGCTTCAGGAGAATTTCGGTATTCGACTGTTCAAGAAAACTTTGAACGGGCGGATTCAATTGACCGAAACTGGCGTCGCTTTCATACCCATTGCGCGCAACCTGCTGAAAGCCCGCGATGAAGCCATAGCAGCCCTGATCGCAGTCGAACGGGGTGAAATCGACTCGCTACGGTTCGGTTGTGCTTCAGGCATCCATCGCGATCTCTTTCGCACGGCACAAGAGCTTCATAAAGAGATTGTTCCTGACTGCTCCATTCGCCCTGTACTGGGCGGCACAAGTCATCTGGTAGAAGAGCTCCTTTCGGGAACGATCGACGCTGCGATCGTTACTTCACCGATGGACGATGAACGGTTGCACGTCGAAGAAATTCGCCGTGACCGTCTCCTGGTCTGTGTGCGCAAGGATCACGCTCTCGCCTCGAAGGGAATTCTCCACCCAGAAGATCTTCGAGGGATGCCGGTTGTTCTATGCCACCCTCAAATCAATCTCAACGCTCATGTACAGACACTGTCCTACCATTGCCCTTCTCAAGATAAAGCCGGCCCAGCCACGATTGCGCCGGGGAGTTCTTCGGATCCAGATCAACTACCTTTTTGGCGGCTGCGAACGCACCATTCGAATCTCCCTTGCTGTGTTTGAGTTGGGATAAATCGAACCAGGCATCTGCATAATCGGAACTCACCTGGGCGGCCTTCTCTAAATCGGATATCGCGTTGTCGTTGTCTCCCTGAGCACTCCACACCTTTGCCCTCAGGAAATATGCCCTTGCGACAGACCGCGCGGTTCCGTAAAGAACGGTTGCTCTGTCAAGATGTTCATGAGCGAGGGGTAGTTCATCGGTTTGAAGCAATATCAAAGCCAGATTGACGTGAGCTTCCGCGAAGTCCGGTTCCAAAGAGAGCGTGTGCCCTAATCTACGCCGATATGGCGCGCTGGGAGATCCAGCAGCGTCAGCGCCGAAACGTGATCGGGAATTTTGGAGCCGGCAATCTGCAGGAGAGTGCGGGCCTTAAATACAAACGCGCATTCTTCGTGGATTGGCGAGCGGCTGACCGTTTGAAGTCTTCATTGATGTCGCGCGTAGATTTCTGGCTGGATACAAATAGCGATATTCCCAAGCTGGTTACCGGGCAATCCATGCGGGAAGCCTTGCGCCAACTTGTGCATCGTCCCTTTCGCGTAGTTCCCTACTTCGATCCCGGCCCATGGGGTGGGCATTGGATGGAGGAAGTATGCGATCTACCGAACGATGTTCCGAATCACGCTTGGTGTTTCGACTGCGTTCCGGAGGAGAACAGCTTATTGCTCAAGTTTGGATCGACCTGTGTGGAAATTCCGGCTATGAATCTCACCCTACTCCATCCGCGCGAGCTATTAGGCCACAGTGTTTACTCGCGGTTCGGAGCTGAATTCCCCATTCGTTTCGATTTACTCGATACGATGGGGGGTGGAAATCTCTCGCTGCAGGTTCACCCGAAAACACAATACATTTGGGACAAATTCGGGATGAACTATACCCAGGACGAGAGCTACTACTTTCTGGATGCTGGCGATGATGGAAGCGTCTATCTTGGCGTTAAGAACGATATAGATCGAGACGCCATGATACGGGAATTGAAGCTTACTCAGACAAATGGCCATTCCTTCAGTGCTGAGGCGTATGTCAACAAGTTCCCGGCCAAGAAGCACGACCATTTCCTGATCCCAGCGGGTACGATCCACTGCTCAGGCAAAAACGGTATGGTCCTTGAAGTTAGCGCGACTCCATATATCTTCACATTCAAGCTGTGGGATTGGGAGCGGGTCGGTTTGAATGGGCTGCCGAGGCCGATTCATCTTGACCACGGGTTGATGAACATTGCCTGGGATCGCGACACCGATTGGGTCCGAAAAAATCTGATCAATCAGACAGAACCGGTTGCCAAAGGCTCAGGATGGCAAGAAGAGCGCACCGGACTTCACCACTTGGAATTTATTGAAACTCGCAGACATTGGTTCACAGATCCAACGCCTTACAACACCAAGGACACCGTCAATGTTCTCAATCTTGTCGAAGGTGAGGAGGCTGTTGTCGAGAGTCCTACCAACGCGTTCGAGCCGTTTATTGTCCACTATGCTGAAACCTTCATTGTGCCGGCGGCTGTGGGCGCTTATAGAGTTTCGCCAACCGGCCGGTCGATCGGAAAGACCTGTGCAACGATCAAAGCTTACGTTCGCAGCGAATTGCCTCACGTCGAAGGGCTGGCGGAGAGATCGTCAACGGTGTGAGGCTACATTCGTCGCTCCAAGCGCCATGAGTGCTAGAAGGATTCACGAGACGGTCGATACAGAAATGACAAACACTACGATTTCTGTTGCTTATCAAGGAAGGCTCCAGCCGGAGGTTCTCATACGATGGGACGCTTGCTGCCTCCTTTTCACACTCTTGTGCACCCCCCTTTGCGCGATTGCTTCAAATACAGCGGGGCACTCCGACAATCGGGCTGTCCACGCGGAAATGGTGCCGCAGGCGCACGTAGACCCTCACACGGTTATTCTGCCTGCGATAGACGGAAACGGTATTCGTGTCAAGCGATTCTCCACCGAGGATGGACTATCGCAAACGATGGTAACCCAGATACTGCAAGACGATCAGGGCTTCATCTGGTTTGCTTCCCTGTATGGGTTGAACCGATACGACGGCTACAAGTTCAAAGTCTTCAAGCATGAACCAGGCGACCCAAACAGTCTCAGCGGTGTGCATAATTATTCTCTATTCAAAGATCGTTCTGGCATGCTCTGGATCGGGTGTGAGGAGTTCCTGGATAGATTCGATCCAGTTACCGAAACAGCTACTCACTACCGCATCGGAGATGCGGAAGGTGAAAGCTTTCCCGTAAGGAACATTAGCCAAGACCACACGGGCATGTTGTGGCTGGGAACTAGCGGGGGGCTCTACAGATTCAATCCGTCAACCGGACAGACCACCCGCTATACGCACGATCCAAAAGACCCTTTCAGCATTAGCAGCAACGTGATCAAGTGCACAGGCGAAGACAGAGAGGGGACATTGTGGGTTGCCAGCAGCGAAGGTGTGGATGCATTTGATTGGAAGACAGGCAAGGTCACTCTCCACATTCCGCTCCATGAAGGTGGCGAGATGTCCTTCCAGGAAGACCGTTTTGGTGTGCTCTGGATCGTCCATGTTACAGGCGGTGGGTTAGCGGCCTTCGATCGAAACACGAATACGCTCACGCAATATTCGGTTCATGCGACCCATCTTTCGGACAAGCTCACCGGGATGCTGGCGGTACTCGAAGATCGAGATGGGGCTCTTTGGTTTGGAACGATGGGCGACGGCATTTTGAAATTTGCCCCCAAGGGACAGAAGCTCATTCGCTACCGTCATGAACCGAGTAACTCCGAGAGCCTCGCCGAAGACGACGTAAGTGCCTTATTCCAGGATCGAGAAGGAAACATTTGGGCGGGTCTACATATGATGGCTCCCAACCGCTTCGCCCCTCGACCGCCGCTCTTTGAGAAGTTCAAGCACCAGCCTGGCAACACCAACAGCTTCAGCGGGACCATGGTGAATGGAATCTATGAAGATCGGCGAGGAACCCTGTGGATTAGCGCGATTGATGCGCTTAACCGCGTTGACCGCAAGACAGGGAAATACACTTTCAATCGAATCGGAAAACCGCAAGTGAGTTGGAGACCGACCGCGATAGTCGAGGATCGATCTGGCTTTCTTTGGGTTGGTAGCGATGGCCAAGGATTATTCCGTTTCGACATGAGGACAGGGCAGTTTAAGGTTTTCCGTCACAGCCTCACAGATCGATTTAGTTTGAGCAATGATTATGTAGATCGGTTGCTTATCGATCACACTGGCCGGCTGTGGGCTACGACGGTTGATGGTCTCAATCGTTTCGATCCGGCAACTTCTCGTTTCACGGTATACAGAGCTGAAAAAGAAAATGCCGAGCAGGCCGATCTCGACGTCAAAGAAGATCGCGAGGGTGCGCTGTGGATTGGTGCAGATCCCTCGGGTCTGCAACGCTTCGATCCATCCACCGAGCGTTTTGCCGACATTTACAAGCACGATGCAAATCGCCCAATGAGTCTTAGCAACAATCGCGTAAACTCAGTCTTCTTCGATCACTCGGGAACTATGTGGATTGGGACTCAGGACGGCCTAGATAAATTCGATCGCTCAACGGGTACATTCAAGTCCTACTACGAGCAAGATGGCCTTTCGGGAAATGTGGTGAGCTGCATCCTTGAGGATAGGCGCGGCAAGCTCTGGATGAGCACCAATAATGGAATCTCTAAACTCGACCTATCGCGGCAAACATTTGAGCGCTATTCCACGGCTGATGGCCTTCCCGGTGCTGACTTAACTGGTTTTGGCTCTTGCTTCAAAAGCTCAACTGGGGAGATGTTTTTCGGAGGATTCAGTGGCGGCGTAGCATTTTATCCCGATAAAGTCGTAGACAGTCCCTATGTTCCGCCTGTTGTCCTCACTGATTTCCAGCTTTTCGGCCACCCCGTCACAATTGGACATGATTTTCCACTCGATAAGTCGATAAGTCACACCAGTGCTCTTAGGCTCTCCCATAGCGAGAACATCTTCTCGTTGGAGTTTTCTGCCTTGAGCTTTGTCAACCCTGAGACCAACCGTTACCGCTATAGGCTGGACGGATTAGATCACCAGTGGCACGAGGTGGGAAGCAATCAACGTTTGGTGACTTACACTACGCTACCGACTGGAATGTATACCTTCCATGTGCAGGGCGCCACCAGCCGGGGGGCGTGGAGCGAGCCGGGTCTGGACTTGACTATCGAGATCCTTCCTCCTTGGTGGGCTACCTGGTGGTTTCGTGCGCTTTGCGTGGCTGTTGTAACGGCGCTGCTCGCTGGATTCTATCGATGGCGCATTCAGCAACTTCAGCTGGAGGAAAAGCATCTGCGAAGCGTGGTGGAAACAATTCCGGCAATGGTGTTGTCTGTACGTTCCGACGGGTCCACTGAATTTGTGAATCAGCCTTGGCAGGACTACACAGGGTTGTCGGATAAAGATAAACTTAGCACTGACTGGCAACTCACCGTCCACCCAGAGGATTTGGATGATCACTCGAACAAGTGGCGGGTATCGCTGGAAACCGGCGCGCCTTTTGAAAACGAGGTACGCCATCGAAATGCGAGAGGTGATTATCGCTGGTTCTTGGTTCGCGTTGTGCCGTTACATGATTCTCATGGAACTATTCTCAAGTGGTATGGAACTCTGACGGATATCGAAGACCGCAAACGTGCGGAAGAAAGACTTCAAGAACTTCGCACAAACGTGTCACAGACCTCGAGAGCGTCGATGGGCGAAGAGATCTCTGCCTCCATTGCGCATGAGATCAATCAACCTCTGACGTCTGTACTTGCAAACGCGCAGGCATGTTCCCGTTGGCTAGGGACCGCCCCTCCAAACATTGACGAAGCAGTCGCATCCGTTGGTCGCGTCGTGCGAGATGCGCGCGTTGTCGATGCGGTGATGCGCAATGTCCGATCATTGTTCAAGAGACAACCAGTTAACGTCACAGTCTCTCTTGAGTGATCCGAACTTGAAGAGTCGTTTCTCGGATATCGCCTCATCGTCCGCGCCGGTGGTTGCGGCCGCTGATTTTAGACACGATTTCTTGCATGACAAATCTATTTCATTGGAACCCAAAAACGATAAGAGTCTTGCAAACGCAAACTAAAACCACCTCATAGTGCGCCGCTAGTCTAGACCGCTAGATCCTGCACCCCTGCACCGGACTTGCTTGGCGAAGTCTCATCACCATTCAGGTATTATCCTCACGGCTAAGTGGCATACCCGCTTCGTCAAAAACTTCGTCAAATTGTGCGCCGAAAAGGCTCCAAAAACGCCTTCCGGCTCCGCCCTATCCTACGGATAACAAACGTGCTCCAGGCCGTACACATGCCCTGTTAACCGAAGGGTTGTTGATTCGAGTCCTACCTGAGGAGCCAATCCAATCAACAACCTAGAGCAGATTAGAGCAGCCAAAAAAAATCGCCGATTTTCTAAATTGCGCCCATTTTTGCCCCACGCTCCTTCAAAATGGATGCCCTTTCCATAGCAATTCTGCTTAGTTGTCTTCCTCCTCAGTGAATTGACTTGATTCTCCTCCGATCCTCGGTTGGTCGCTGATTTGCGCGAGTTCTCCTCCTGCTCCAATCTCCATTCGCGCGGAGTGCTTCGGCGTTCGCGCCTCAACGAGAGACAGGAGCGCACAATGGCAGTTTTCAAACGAGGCGGAGTGTGGTGGTACAAGTTCTACTTTGCGGGCCAGTTCATTACCTATTGATACTAAAAGAAATCAAGCATCTCCTGAGCCATCTACATCATTACGGAAAATGCCTTAAGCCTCGAATGTGAATTGATTTTGGCCGCAAGGCGGCTAGCGCTATACCGCTCGGAGTTCAACTGTTGCTTTTCCTGGAGATCAACACCGCGACCGCAGAATTCGTTGGACGGCGCGTAACGCGTGTATTATTTGCGGCTCTCCAGGAGCTCCTTGCGGGCCGTGGCGAGCCCTCCAGGCCACCAGTTCCAATCGCCTGCAATGCGAAGAAGGGCGGGTCCGATCACAATTCGAACCAGCGTCGCATCAATCAATACAGCCACCGCCAATGTGAACCCGATCATCTTGACCACCAGGAAACTTCCGAAGGTGAAGGCAGCGAATACCACGATCATGATCGAAGCCGCACTCGTAATCAGACCGGCTGTCCTCGCCAACCCCTCCGGAATTGCCTCCACTTCACCAAGTCCGCTTCTCCTGGCTTCGAGAACCCTCGCTACCAGAAACACTTCATAGTCCATGCTTAGCCCGAAGACAATGGCAAACGCGACGATAGGGACAAGGGGGAAGATACTGCCCGCACCTCCAGGAATTCCAAGGAACCGGCTTCCATGTCCGTCCTGGAAGACCAAAACTAATGCTCCAAAGGAGGCTGCTACCGAGAGCAGGTTCAGTACGATAGCTTTCACGGCAGCGAAGACGGATCGGAATCCAGCCAGAAGAGCTACGAGCGTCCCTCCCACCACAAGTGCCATAATCGGCGCAAAGTGATCGCCGACAATCGTCTGATAGTCGGCATTGAGTGCTGGGATGCCCCCAACGATGAGCGTGGCGCCCGGCACACCTGTGAGAGCTGTCGCGCCGGTCTTCCTGAGCTCCCGCACCCAGTCGACTTGGTCGCGTAGCGAGAGCGAAGTCTTAGGCAACACCTCAAGCAGCGCCGCCTTTCCGTCACTACTCAAAAACGTTCGACGCGTCTCACGCGAGAGATTGCTGAGGAAAGAACGGTCGCTCTCCGCAATTGTTGTGATAGAAATCACCCGGTCGCAACGAGGGTCGCTCGCGAGACGCTTGGAGAGACGATCGATCGCGTTCCACCCCGCGTCGGTTTGTGCGATCGAATTCGTTGGCAATTCGACAATCACACGCAACGATTGAACCACGCCGACCCGATCCATTTGTTCAAGGGTGTGGAGGGCATGAACGGATTCCGCTGCCCGCGGAAGCCAATCCCCTCGGGGGAGACTGGTATCCAGCCGCGCAGCCTGCCAGGAGAGCAGAAGCAAGGGGGCGCCAGCAAGAAAGACAGCAAGCCACGGATGGGCGACAATCACCTTGCCCCAACGCCTCCAGCGATTTCCCGTTCGTGCCGCCCGATCCGCGTCCAACCTCGGAGTGAAGGGCATCCGGCCTATATTGATCCGCGGCCCGAGCAGCGCCAGCACTGCCGGGACAAGCGTATTGGCCAGTAACACGCTCATTCCCGCCACCAGCACTCCGGCAACGCCGATGGAACGAATCTCGCTGATGGGAACCGTCAAGAGAGCCAGAAATCCGATGGCTACTGTCGAGGCGGAAATCAGGAGCGTACGACCCGCCTGACGTGCCGCGATGACCGAGGCTGCAGGCCCGTCGTGCCCCGCGGAAAGCGCTTCACGGAAGCGGCTGACCATGAGAAGCGCGTAGTCGATTCCCAAGCCCAATCCCAGCATGGTGGCAATATTCTGAACCAGAATGGATAGGTGCCAGCGCGAGGCCAGTAGTCCAGTAATCGCGAGAGTGGTCGCGATCGCCAGTTGGCCAACAGCCAATGGAATCAGGGCGGCTACGATGCTTCCGAAAGCCACCAGCAAAAGTGCGAGAGTGGCGGGAATCACCAGGCTCTCTGCGTGTTGCACGTCGTCGGCACTCGCTTTCCGTATGTCAAAATTCAGCGGGAGCTCGCCGGTCAGTTCCAGCTTCACGGCTGGATAACGGCTCCGAAGTTGATTTTCAAGGGAGTGAGCCCGACCGTGAAGGATAGGAACCAGCGACTCCAGCGGACTCGAGGTTGGCGCGAGTCCCACGAGAACAAATGTTCGACTGCCCTTGCCCAGAAAAATTGGATCGTGCAAATCCAGGTAGGAGACGACAGCGGTTACGCCCGGTTCCTCTTTCAGATTGGCCACAATGGTTGCTAGCGCTTGCGAACCCTCATCCGAATCCACAGAGGGAAGACCCTCAATCACCAGGACCACACGGTTCACGAATGGCGAATGAAAACGACTTGCCAGCTCCTGCTGGACCGTTTCCGCTTCGCTACCCTCGACGCGGGTTGCCGTCTCCAGATGACGCTCGGCGTGGAAAGAGAATGGAAGAAGCGCAACAACAGCGGCAAGGACTACTCCGGCGACCCAGAAACGGCGTACATGCACGATGCCCATGATTTCATACAGAATAGCCGCCGGCTGAGCGATATTGATTATCTACTGAGACACCAAATCGTCTTTCGACACAGACCAATTGCGCGAACTGAGAAGGCGGCCTCGCCGGCCAAAGCGAACAAAAATGGTAAATTGCCCGGGGGAGGGGTACTACCCGTTGATCTATCCTCAACTAAATGAACGATATGCGATCCTTTTTGGGGGTCTCTAAGGCGCGATTAGCCGGCGTTTTGCGCCACTTTTGCACACTTCCTGTTGCGAATTCATGTCAATTTGCCGGGAGCAGGGTTACCAGTTCAACTCCAGTATGCCTCGGCCATGGGTAATTCCGCGCAACGGCTGCTAGATGCTGAGAGGCGAGATGCTTGGATTGGATGCACCGGATGGGTTTGGGCAGACCTTATGTTTACCTCCAGGCCCGTCCCTGCAAGCTGCTAATCTGCCGAACGGACGCGGACTGCACCCGCAAGAGCGCGAGAGAGGCGCAATGCCTTCGAAGCGCTGCCTGCGCTTAGAACAAATTCTTCCTGGGATGGACTACTGATCTGCACACGCGCGCCCGGAGTGATGCCATGGGCCTTGAGCTGCTTTAACAGAAGCGCATCTTGATCCGAAACGCTATCCACAAGAAACTTCCCGTCCTCTTCAATGTCTGTCAACGGCTTGGAAAACTGCTTTGGCATTTTCCCGTCCATCGCAGGAATGCAGTGACCGTGCGGATCGAATTTCGGATGACCCAGCTTCGCGGCAATGCGCTCCTCGAATCGCTCCGAGATGAAATGTTCCAGGCGTTCCGCTTCTTCGTGAACCTCTTCAAGAGGGTACTCTAGCACTTCGTAGAGAAATGTTTCGATCAGGCGATGATGGCGCAACACCTCAAGCGCTCGCCGTCTCCCCGCAGCCGACAGGCGGACTCCCCTATGCCGCTCGTACTCCACGAGAGCGGGAGAAGAAGACGCCAGCTTCTGCAGCATATTGGTGATAGATGCGGGAGCGACCCCAAGCCGCGTCGCTAACGCGTTGCTCGTGACGCGCTCCTCTTCTTGTCCGCCCAGCGCAAATATCGCTTTCAAGTAGTTGTCCACCGACTCCGTATTCAAGTTGACGCGGCGAGTTGTCATACGTCAGTTTCCCATTTCTGGTTTGACATGCTGCTATTTTAGGCGTACCTAATATATTTAGGCAGACCTAAATCGCTAAAGAGCCCTCTTCCAGAATCCTTCCGAGACAAAATCCCTCAGCGTAACCGGAGACCAATATGCGCACGATTCGAACATGCAAGTACAACTTCATCTTTTTGTGGATATTAACCATAGTTAACGCATGTTTGCTCCAGGCGCAGAGCGGAACCAGCAGCGCCCTCTCTGGCGAGGTCAGAGACGCGAGTGGCGCTGCGATGTCCAATGCAAGGGTCTCCGCTACTGATGTGAACACGAAAGCGGCTCGCACCGTCGTAACGGATGCCGCCGGACGCTTTCTCTTTTCTCAGATCAACCCAGGTACCTATCAGGTCACCGTCGAGGTAAGAGGCTTCGCTTCTTCGAAATCGGAGCCCACTGCCGTCGGTGTCGGTCAAACGGTCGCATTGAACTTCTCGCTTCACATTCAATCGAATAACCAGACCGTCGAAGTGACCGCACAGCAGGGCCTGCTCAGCCTCGACAACCCAAACATCACAACCACCATCGATGCGAAGGAAATCAAGAACCTGCCGAATCCCGGACAGGACCTTACGTATCTTGCCCAGTTCGCGCAGGGGGCGCTGATGAACACTGCTGGCTCGTCGAGCGACGCGAAGGCTGCCGGCGGCTACGGCAACGTCGAGTTCAATGGCCTGCCTGCGACTTCCAACGGCTATATTCTCGATGGATACGACTCGAACGATCCCTGGCTAGGTTTGAATATCGGTCTCTCCACCAATCTTGTCATCGGGCTCGATGCCGTGCAGGAAGCGACCGTCAACACCAATTCCTTCTCCGTCGATCAGGGACGCTATGCCGTGGCCCAAGTCAACTACTTCACCAAGTCCGGCACGAACGCATTTCATGGTGGCGTGTCCGAGTTATGGAACGGCTCGCTGTTCAACGCGGAAGACTATTTCCTGCACGCAAATGATACGCCGGGCAACATCGCCAAGAAACCGCGTTCTGTCGTGAATGAATTCGGTGTCAGCCTGGGGGGGCCTATCGCCGAGGACAAGCTCTTTTTCTTTGTCCACTACGAGGGCATTCGCATCGCATTGCCGCTCGTCACGGCAACGACGTTGCCGGCGCCCGCCTACCAGCAATATGTGCTGGGGCAACTTGCTACCGGTGGGACTGACCCGGTCACAGGCGCCAATCTTCCGGCCCAACCCGCGGAGATCCCGTTCTATAAAAATATGTTCTCGCTGCTGCCGGCTCCGGGAGGATCGCCTGTGGCGATCACAGCCTGTCCGCTGGACGAATCCGGGAATCTTTTGCCCGCCCCATCCAATGACGCCCTGCTCGATGGCAGCGGCTGTGCGACCCAGCGGCAGCGGTCTCTGAACAACAGCGACAGCGAAAACCTTATCGTGTTGAAGATCGATCACACCATCAACGCCAAAGACAGCGTCTGGTATCGCCTCCAGCAGGATACCGGCCTGCAGGCGGAGTGGACCGACCCAATCAATTCCATCTTCAATGCTTTTTCGCCGCAGCCACAGCGCACGCTTGTCGTGGGCTACACGCATCTATTCAGCCCTACCCTCGTAAATCAATTCAATCCTGGAGCAAGCTGGTACTCCAGCATCTTCGAGCCGAACAACTACTCCCAGGTGCAGCAGACTTACCCCATCATCCTCACTTCGGGCAGCGATAGTGTGCCGTTCACCCAGATCGGCGGGCTGAACAATACGTTTCCGCAGGGACGTAAGGTTACGCAGTGGCAGATCAACGACAACCTGACCTGGACGCATGGACAGCACACCTTGCACTTCGGCCTCAATACGCGCCGTGTCGACACAAGCGACTACGATCTCGGCGAGGGCACTGTGCCGACAATTACCTACAACGACCTTGCGGAGTTCACCTACGGGGCCGCGTTCACTGCGGTCCAGAATTTTCCGGTCTCTCCCAAAGAAAGAGTGGCGATCGGCAACCTCGAATACTACGCAATGGATACGTACAAGCCCTCCTCGAAGATGGCCATTACCTACGGCATGCGCGTGACCTGGAATACCAATGTCACCAGTCCGCAAGCTCTTTTTTCGCGTATGGCCGGCTCCTTCCTGGATGCTTCGCACGCAACGAATCAGCCGTTGAATCAGGTTGTTCTAGGCCATGTTCATAACCTCTTTGCTGCAACGCCGCTGTTCGTTTACCAGCCGCGCGCCTCCCTTGCATACCAGCTTCGTCCGCACACTGCCATCCATACAGGATTCGGCGTCTTCAACGACATCATCCCCCAGCAGATCGCCGACAGCGGTCTGATGAACGCTCCGAACGACCCTGCCTTCACCGGCGGTATCGGCGGGGAGGTGGGCGGCCTGGGAATAGCGCCCGGTGTTTCGGGAAGCGCCGTTGACGCGGCGGTCAACGCCAACAAGTCCTTTCAGACAAGCTTCGAGTCTGGCGGCGCGCCTTGTGCAGGCATCCAGCCGGGTGCGGCGACCTGTCCGCTGGCCGTGGGCTTGAATACCTTCCCCACCGGCACGCTCAAGACCCCGTACTACTACCAGTACAACCTCGGCATCGAGCAACAGATCGGCTCGCGCGGCAATCTGCGAGCCGACTATGTAGGCACTCGTGGGCTGCATGAGCCCTACCAGGTTCAACTCAACGGCTACCAGAACGTCTGCAATGGCTGCTTTGCGCCATTTCCATATCAGCAGCCACTCGATCAGCGATTCGGAACCGTCACTGAGTTCCAGACCGGCGCAAACAGCATCTACAACGGATTGCAGACTGCCTATACGCAGCAATGGGGCAGCTTGACCCTGCGCGGCAACTATACCTTCAGTCACTGCCTGGACGAAGTATCGAATGGCGGCTTGCTCGCCTTCTCCACGCAAGGGTTGGAATCGCCGTTACCGGGAGAGTTGAGCCGGCAGTATGCCAATTGCGACTACGATGTACGGCATAACATCTCCGCTTACGGGATGTATCAGGTGCCCTTCCACTCCGGCAACCCAAAGCTGCGCCAAATCTTCGGAGGATGGTCTTTTTCGGAGACAGGGTTCCTCCACTCCGGCCTGCCCTTCAGCGTCCTGAGCCAGCAATACAGCGCGAACGGCAAAGGCGTCCTTCAGGCATCGAACCCTGCACAGACCATCCAGTTCGCAGCGCCGGAATATGCCAACAGAGTTCCCGGCATGCCGCTCTATCGCAAAACCCCCTATCCCGGCGTGACAGTAACAGGAACGAAGCAGTGGCTCAATCCCGACGCCTTTGTCTCCGTTGTCGATCCGACGACCGGTGCCTGCTATACCGGCATACTCGGCGTCGAGAACGACAATCCAACCATCTGCCAATTCGGCAACTCCGGCCGCAACTCGGTACGCGGGCCGCACTTCACGTATTCGGACATGTACATCACGAAGACCTTTCCGATCACGGAGAGAATCAAGCTGCGCATCGATGGCCAGATGTTCAATGCGTTCAATCATCCGAACTTTGCACTGCCCAGCACAGTCCAAGCCGGCGTGCCTGGCTCGCCCATAGCAAGATTCGGAACGCTCGAAAGCACGACTTCACCACCCTCCGGCCTGCTTGGCGTGGGGCTCGGAGGAGATACTTCGCCGCGCATGGTTGCCTTTCAAGGAAGGATTGAATTCTAAAGACAGGGGCAGTGCTTGCTCTTATTGAACCCGGTTCTTCGCTAGCTCCAACAGACGAAAGGTGTTCAAATGAGCGCATTATCGCCAATGGGCTGATTGCGGCTGGATCCGCAACGGGACGTCGGTGGGAAGTGCTCTAGGTCTGTGTGACGGACTACACTAGAACTCGTCCGCGTAGGCGCTTTAGGAGGACCCATTCGCACATTTGCGTTGCTCGCACTCGTTTTCGTCATTCCACTTGGAGCTGCCGCGGACCTTGGAGCACAAGATCCTCGCGTTGGCTCCTGGACGCTGATCTCTGCGCAATCCACCCTGGATCCTCCCAACAAACTCATCGTCACGTCTGCGCTGAATCGAGTGCACGTTGTCATGTTGGGCGAAACCCGCCTTGATTTTACGGCGAAATCGGACGGCCACGATACCGCTGTGCCCGGCAATCCGGCGTTCAATCAAGTTGAGCTGCGCAAGATCGATAAAAGGCAGGCCGAGGTCAAGGAGAAGAAAGATGGGGTTGTCGTGGCGACGGTTCGGGAAAAGCTTTCGAGCGATGGGAAGGAGCTGACGACCACGATTGCAAGGGTGGGCCATGCCGATCAAGTCACAGTGTGGACGCGAACCGGGGGCAAGAAGACCGCCGGTGACCCACTCGCTGGCGAGTGGACGCAGGATCCCGGCAAGTCTCGCTTGCGGCAAGGGTTGCTGCTTAAGATCGAGCCAGATGGAAGCGGCGGGGTCCGCTTTTCCGGTGAGTTCAGCTACACCGCCCGTTTCGACGGGAAGCCGTACGATCTGAAGAACTCCCGCAACGATACCGTGATCCTTCAACGTATCGATCCCCACACTGTGGATTCGATTTACCGGCGCGACGATCAGCCCACTGAAAAGGACAGGTGGGTCGTCTCTGCTGATGGACAGCAGATGACGCGAATCGCGACAGGCACCTTGGAGACCGGCCAGCGCTTAGCCGAGAAGCTGGTATTTAAAAAACAGTAGCGGTTTATGCATCGGTTTATGCATCTGTCCAGGCCAGACGGGTACCGAGCAGCGACTCAACGCTGTGCTCACGAGGCGCAACTGAAATGATCCCCTTGCGATACATGAATTTCAAAATGCCATTGACCGTATCCTCAAGCGAAGGATCAGCCATGCCCCACGCAGAGGTATCGCGGGCCGTTTGATAGCAGGAATTGTCGTACCGCTTGAACTCCATCGCGGTGATGTTGTCTACCGAGCCCACCAGAAAATCCAGCAGCGGGAAGAGAAGATCTTCCTTCCGGCATCTCCGGATCAGCTCGGGAACGAAATCGGAAACGCTGAAGATTTCGAATTTCCGGCCGGTTGCTTTGGTGATGAGTTCGGTAATGTTCAGCATGTTCGCATAATCGTCCCGCACCACATGGTAAGTCTTATTTTCCGTGCCGGAAGTGTTGGAAATCGCAACGATATTGTTGGCCACAACGTCGGCTGGAACGAAACTTACCTGGTTCAGAGCATCCACTCCGATGCCATGATTGACCATGAACGCAACCAGGCGAACGGCGATGTCGAAGTTGTTGCCTCCGCCGGTAACAGAAGGGCTCACCAGGGCGGGCCGGAAAATGCGCACGGAAAGTCCCTTGCTGCGTGCGTCTTCAACCACCTTTTCCGCGACCCATTTGGATTGGCTGTATCCGAAGTCGAGAAGCTCCATGTCTTCGTTGCCATCCGTCTCATGCAGCACGCTCTTAACGGCCCAGCCAAATACGAAGGTAGTCGAGACGTAATTGAGGTCTTTGGTTCGTCCCTCGAAGGCCAGCCTCACGACCTCGTTCGTCCCCAGCACGTTGGCGTCGCGCATGCGGTCGTAGTTGAAGAGGTAGTTCACCGTTGCGCCATTGTGGAAGATAGCATCCATTTCGTTCGCAAGGAAATCCCAGACGTCTTGCGTCAGGCCCAGCCTGGGCTGCCCGAGATCGCCGCAAATAGGAACCACGCGGGTCTCAAACAGATGCATCAGGCTTGCCCCGCAAGGTCCCATCGAGGCCATCGCCGCCCTCAGTCTTTGCCTGCCCTGATCGTCGTCCGAAGCCCGAATGAGTACGTAGATCTTCGCCCGCGTCTGTTCCAGCAGACTCTTTATCAGGAACGGTCCGATGAAACCGGTGCCGCCCGTGAGCAGCACATGATTCAGAGCCGGTGGTTCGGGCAACGGCGCTGGCATCGGAGGCTCGAAGATGAGCTTCCTGTCGTTGCTCATCATCTGCATTTCCGCCTGCCGCTGCTCTTCCCGGAAAGCCGCCAGAGAGTGACGCAGCTCGATCAATGCTTCCTCGGGAGCACTCTCCAACTGTTCGGCCAGCCGAAACAAGTCGGCTACGCTGACCCGCTGAATGACGCCGATATCGACCTGCCGCGCCAGCATTTCGGCGCCTTTATCCTTCAAGAGCTCCTTGAGCTCATGCATGAACACGACAAGATCCAGGGAATCGAGACCCGCTTCCACGAGGTTGTACGATTCGTTGCCGGTGAGGTTGTACCTGGCTTTCAATTCGCCGAAAGACGACTGGAGTTCAGAATCAGGCGCGCAAGCCCCGGCGTCCTTCTCCCGCGAAAACTCGGAGAGAACGGTGAATTCGTTTTTCAGCCACATCTGCTTGGCCCGGTGGCGCATGATCTTGCCCGAACTGGTTCTCGGGATCGCACGAGGAGCGATGAAGGAAATCAACGCCACTTCGACGTTGAGATAATTTCGGACCGCGGCGGCAATCTTCCGCGCTTCCGGAAGCGCCTTGGGATTCTTGACTTCGGCCACGATTGCCAGAGCCGGCTCACTGTCCTCGTGAATCTGGAACGCGGCAACGCAATTGGCCCGGATCAGTCCGGAGGCTCTCTCTACAACGTTTTCGATATCCTGCGGGTAGTAATTTTGCCCGCGGAGAATAATCATGTCCTTGATGCGGCCGCAAACGAAGAGCTCGCCGTCGTGGAGGAATCCCATATCGCCGGTCCGAAGATAGCCATCGTCATAGGGGCTGTCGTCCACCAATCGGGCACGAAACTGCTTCAGCGTCAGCTCCGGATTGTTCCAGTAACCGAGACATTTGCCGCTGCCAGCAACCCAGATTTCGCCGACATAGCCAGGCTTGAGAGCGACGTGCTGTTCCGGATCTACGATCTTGACGTCCATACTCGGCAGCGGAGTTCCGCAGCTGACAATTTGCGTGGACGCGTCAATTTCAGAGACCTGGGTGATCATGTGGGCCTTCCCCAGTGCGAGGGCCCGCTTGTTCACCGAAACGATATTGCGGCCGCCAAGTGAAACCGCCAGAGTATTCTCGGCCAGCCCGAAGGCGGCAGAAAAGCTCTCCGACTTGAGTCCATAGGGTTGGAACGCCTCAAGAAAACGTGTGTAGGTATCCGGTTTCACGGGTTCCGCTGCACACATCAACACGCGGAGCGAGCTAAGATCGCAATCTTCCAGACTTTCTTTGGAAAGTCTCCCGGCGCGCAGGCAATAGTCGTAAGCGAAGTTGGGGGCTGCCGTCGCAGTTGCACGATAGGTTGTTATCGTGTCGAACCACAGGACCGGCCGTTGAATGAAGTCAACCGAAGCAAAGCCGTACGTCGTGCCGCCTCTTAGCGCGGGATAAAGATAGCACCCGATCAGACCCATATCGTGATATTGCGGAAGCCAGGACACGACTACCGGGTCGGGATGGTCGATCACGAGCGGACAGGTCAGCAGGATGTTTTCGTGCGTCACCATTACACCCTTGGGCTCCATCGTCGACCCCGACGTGTATTGGAGAAACAGAATCTCCGATGCCTGAATAAAAGGTTCGTCCGAAACCGTAGCCACAAAGTCTTCCGTGACGATCCAAGGAAGATCGGAAATGTAGTCGATGTCGACCCCGGACGCCGACACACCGCTCCGAGTGAGATTGGTCTTCAGAGATGCGTGGTAGTCTCTGCCGGTCAAAATCCCGGCGGCCTGGCAATCCTTGGCGATGTGGACCATTTTGTATAAGGCGCTCTGGAAGCCACGAGAACCAGGGGGGTAGACAGGCACGGGGATCAATCCCGCGCGCACGCAACCAAAAAACGCGCAGATCATCTCGAGCCCTGGCGGGTAGGCGAGCAGGAGACGGTCGCCTGCAGCGAAACCATGCTTTTTCCGCAAGTGTCCGGCAATCGCCTTCGTCCTTTGAAGAAAGGACGCGTAGGTATAGCTTTCGATTGGATTGCCATTCAGGTCAAGGTACGAATACAAGATCTTGTGCGGGTGCTCATCGCCCAGCCTATCCAGTTGGTCTAAGATCGATGCCATAGTTGATTAACCATACCCTCCAAGATGGAATTGGAAAACTCAGTACGTAAGTAACACGAAACGTCTTGCTCCTCCCCGCGCCATGGAGAGGCGAAATGCGACTGAGTCTCGGAGTACGGAACCATCGTGTAGGCCGACTTTGAGAACAAAGACATGACCATTCTGCGCACCGCTTTGCGCCTATATCTAGCTCGGGGCAAAGTCCCCCTCGATCGGCCAAATGCACGGTGAGAGGAGGTACTGCGGGACCCGATGGGCCTCTTTCGCCCCGTTCAAAGTGGCTTCGTTGGCTACGATCAATTGGTTTATGTTAGCAGAGCCGCCGGGCAATGCAACGCATTCTTGCTGCCAGCGTGACGAGTCCCCGACTGCTCCGTCAGACTCGAATCTCCTTGATTCCTCATAATTTCTCGCCGTACTGTCGGTTTTCGACGCTGCCGGCGGTGGATAAACACTTCCGCTGCGGCCTCGGAAAGCGATACTCCCGGCCCCAGATGCGACGGTTCAGCTTACAATGAGCGTGGAGGCGCAGTGACGTCCAAAACGGAGTCTGCAATCACTCTCGAGCCGGATTTGGAGGATCTTGTACCGTCTGAGGTTCCATTCGAGGCCTCGTCGGGGCAGTCCGCCGGCAGCCCCGCAGCTGCCGCTTCTTTTCCAAAGGTCTTGCGCCGCCGCCTCGACAGGTTTTTTGTCGAACAGAACATTTCTCCCAAAGCCGACCGCACGATGTGGGTCAAGATCGCCGCAGGCCTTTCCGTGCTGGTGGGCAGCTGGGTTGCTCTCTACGCGCTCAATCCGGGCTCATGGAAGTTCGTTGCCCTCTACCTTTTGAGCGGCCTGGCCCAGACCTTTCTTTTGCTGAACATTGCTCACGACAGCAATCACAACGCCATCTCGTCTGTGCCGTCCGTAAACAAGCTTCTGAATTATGTTTTCGATGTTTGCGGCATCAACTCGTACATGTGGCGGATCCTGCACCATCGAGGCCACCACTCCTGCATCAATCTCCACGGCGAGGACGACGCGCTTACGGGACGAGGAATCTTCCGCTTTACCCCCCACGAAGCTCGCGCACCGTTCCATCGGTTCCAGCACATCTACGCGCTGTTCTTTTACGCAATGTTCTCCCTCGACTATGTTTTCGTACGGGACTTCGAAGCATTTTTCTTTCCATCGCACGGATATCTGAAACGCACCAAACATCCGGCGCGAGAATACGCCATCCTATTTGCCGGAAAGGCCTTCTACCTCACCTACATGCTGATTTTGCCGTTGGTCCTGCTGGGAAAATCGCCTCTGCTTGTCGCTGGATCGTTCCTGCTGGTTCATCTCATCGTTGGTTTGTCCGTAACGCTGGTATTCCAGACGACGCACACTATCGACAGCACGTATTTCCCCTCGGACCGCAGCGAGTTCGATAACGGCGTTTATCACATCTTCGCGACCACTGCCGATTATGCGACGACGAATCCCCTCGTCGGCTGGCTTGTCGGCGGCCTCAATCATCACATCGTGCATCATCTGTGCCCGTTCGTATGCCACACCCACTATGCTCCGCTGACCCGGATCGTAAGGGAGACCGCAGAAGAGTTTGGAGTTCCCTATCGGCAACATCCCACCATGACTCGGGCAATCAAGCATCATCTGATACTTTTGAAGCAATTGGGAAACGAAAGCTGAACCTTAGTGCATAAACTTTCACCTATGGCTACCCAACCGCTCCTGGCAGACCAAATGACATTTCTTGAGGCTCCATGCAAGCGTCCGGGTAGCCGGCCAAGCAGGAGACTCAACAGCCAACTGGGCGGTGCGGCATGACATTGCCCTCGCCTGTACCTGTTGTTTCCCGGTCCCGCTCCTTTGCGGATTCGCTCGCCATGGTTCGCAATCCCGTAGAGGTTTTGTCCAGGTACACCGAACTCTTCGGCGATACGTTCAAGTTCTATCTGGGCGGTCTGAAAGAAGCCATCGTCACGACCAATCCCGCCGTCATTCAGCACGTGTTGAAGACCAATGCGGAGAATTACCAAAAATCCGATATTCAAGTAAAGCGAATGGGCCACTTCCTGGGCAAAGGTCTTCTCACCACCCATGGAGAAGCCTGGCGAACGCAGCGGCGTCTCATTCAGAAGGGCTTCGATCGAAAACAACTCGAAGCTCTCTCCGCGATCATGCAGGGCTCCCTCGCCGAATCGCTAAGGGATTTCGACAGACAAATTGGCTCTGGCCCGGTCGACATCTACCCTCACCTGATGAAGATGACCTTCGCTATGGTCGCCAAATCGCTGTTTGGCGCTCAACTCAAGGACGAAGACATCGATCTGGTCAGCCACACCATCTGCACCGTCCAGGAATTTATCGTTCGGCAAACGCTTCAGCCCTACCTGAATCCCTGGTTTTCCGTCTCGGGCGAACTGCGCAGACACGAAGGCATGCGAGCCCGCGCGGACAGCATTCTGATGGCTTACATCCAACAGCGCCGCCACCAGGAGCCCGGCCACGATCTGCTGCAGACCTTGATGGACGCCCGATACACCGACGGCGAAGGCATGAGCGATCAACTGGTCCTGAGCGAGAGCATGCAACTGCTGGTCGCCGGCCATGAGACATCGTCGAACGCCTTGTCGTGGCTTCTCTATCTTTTAAGCTCGCGTACAGATTGCCTAGAAAGGGTCCGCCAGGAGTTCGATTCCGTCTTGGGCGATGCGCCCCTAACTTACAGCGACGTTCCCAAGTTCGAGTTTGCCACCCAGGTCATTCAGGAGGCGCTCCGTCTCTACCCGCCGTTTTGGATGGTCGACCGCATGGCTGTCGCGGACGACCGCGTAGCGGATCTCGCTATACCTCGAGGCTCCACAGTCATTGTGCATGTGTACGGTGCGCACCATGCTCCGCGCTATTGGCCGGACCCCGAGAGTTTCGACCCCGAGCGTTTCAGCAAGGCCAACGAGAAGCAGCACGCGCCATTTACCTATCTGCCCTTCGGGGCCGGCCCGCGAGGCTGCATCGGCGGTAACTACGCGATGCTGCAGATTCTCATGATTCTGAGCGCGCTGCTCAGAAAATACGATTTCGAGCTGTCTCCCGGGCAGACGATCGAGGCGCGTGCCATGGTAATTCTGCGACCGAAGCACGGAATCCGCATGACCTTCACCCAGGCAAGCGCACGCGACCGCCATCTGGTCATTTAGGAATCGAAGTAATCGCGGCCGAAGTAGAATGCAGTCGTGACCCCAAGCAACCAGATTCGCCTCTATGCAGGCATAGATTTACTTTTTCAACATCTGAATTGCCTGCGCCACGGTTGTATCCTTCGGAATCACTTCGAATTCACTATGCTCCACATGTTCTTTCTTACCGATGGATTTGAAGAACATGGCTCGCCCCGTAATGTCAGTATCGATCACGGCAGTCTTCCATTCCTTGCCTGGAACGGGGTTCCTCAACGTAGAGAACGAACTGCCTGCGTGGAAAGTCGCGATTAAACCGAAGCCTATATTTACGTCTTCCGGCAGCCGTCCGCTCAACTCATGGAGTCTAGCCTGAGACTGGTCGATCAGCATGGAACCAGTCATTGCGTGCAGTACTCGCTCTTCCATGGACTGCGGCGAGTAGTTCGGATTGGGCTGAAAATCCACTCTGAGAAAGTCTCCTTCACGATGAGCATTCGAAAAAACGTACGCCTTCGGCAGAAGATCAAGCATCTCCTTGGCGTGCTGTTCATCATTTTTGCGGGTCTCCTCCTGCTTTTGAAAAACATCGGGATGCGCCGCGATTTCGTTTAACCGCACCATCACTTCTGTCTTGCGAGATTCTCCTAACGGCAGGTTATCTTCGGCGATCAGCATTCGAATCTTCCCTGCTCCTATCTCTGCAATGCGCTCCGTCCACAGATGTCCTCCTGTCCGTTCCGACCGTTCCTTGGAGAGGTATATGTAATTACCCTTGTGTGCCTCCTCATAGTCCTCGTGAGTTAACATGGTCGCCACAAGATCTTTGATGGACAGCGGAACCTGAGCTGCCGTTACATCTGTTCCGAAGACATACAATGTCAGTCCGGCAAGCACGCAGAGTTCTGCCGATCGAAGTCCTATCCGGAATGATCCTGTCCTACGTGGTTCTCTGAACAATGTCGCCCTCCCGAGGAATGCTTAAGGTTGGATCAATGGTCCGTAAGCTCGACTTCAAGGTTGGCCTCCTTTGCAAAAGAGACCTCGTGACCTTTGGCAATCCATCGTTTGTGAGTCGATCGCGATAAGCCGTAGTGCGCGAAAGCCTCCGCTACACTCCTGTTGGACGCCGCCATTGCGAAAACACCACGTCCAGCGAATCGGCGCCTGGATATTCGGTCCAACCTTCATCGAAGTCTGTCGTCAAGCAGACGTGCGTAACTCCCCAAAATACCAACCAAGTGGTTTTGCACCATCACATACCGGATTCAACATCAAACGAATTTACGGATAAGCCCTGTAAGTGACGCACTCGGCATCGAAAGAGGTTCCGCTCACCCGAGACGTCTTAAGCAACACCTCGAAGTAGGGAAAACGCTTCACATGCAGGGTGTTGCGGAGCCGTTCCATCTGCTCTTCTGAAGTGAGGAACTCGGCCGCGGCGCCGGTGGCATCGGAATCAGTCCCCGCGAGAATGATCACGTGGCCAGTCCGGCTCGGGTTAGGCAGGTAGGCGATCGTGGCATAGCCAATCAGTTCGCCAGATGCCCCCTGTACCCCGTAGATCGGCTGTTCTCCTGCCTTCGGATTGCGGTTTCGCACAATTTGCATCGGTTGCGCGTAGTCGTAGTCGGTCACAAAGTTCAACTGGCCATCAAAGAGGTGATCCCACGGCTCCGATTTCTGGCCTCCGATCAACACAACATTGTTCCGTTTGACATCATCGGCAGTGAAGTTCCGCGAATAGGCCAGGTAACGCGGGTTAGTTGATGGAATCTCCCCGAGCACCAACTGGGCCGCGCGAACCGCTCCAAAAGCCACGAGATTGTGTTTGAGGATCTCGTACAGGTCTCCTTTTCGATCGGTGCTCATATCGGAAGACTGAATCTGCCGCTCGAACCCGCGGGAGAGGTAATCGCCGAACGCGATGGGATGTTGCGTGATGTCCTCGACCACGCTCGCTGAATCGTCGGGCAGGACAACGTCGGTCTGCCTGTGCGAATCCAGAAAGCCTGTCCAAAACGCGGCAACGGCCGGTTGGCCCTCCCAGGGAATCTGAGACAAGCGCATGGTCCGGATTTGCTGAAACTGGAGGATGCAAACGGCGCCGACAGTGATGCTCAAGCAAAACAAGACAATGTTCGCAGCAAGAATGTAGCGCCTTGCGGAGACGGGAGAGACCGGTGTGGCCTCTTGGGTTCCCACTTGCATCCGAGAATGCTCCACCGAGGCTGCAGGCAACCTCCATCGAAACACCGGCTTATAAATTCCTCGGGGTATTTCGAAGATCAGTGGCTCGTTCGCGCCAGCTTGTGCGAAATAAGAGTCGACCCGCTTACGAAGCTCCGTCGCATTGACGCGAACAATTGTATCTGCTGTGCGATCGTAGGAGTCGTCCCGGCCGAATACCTCGGCGCCGATTTCCCGCTCGTGAATCTCAGGACTGCCCTTCTTGAGCGACTGCCTGCCTACATACAGGAGGAAGTCCCGTAGGCGCGCTGATCGGCTGAACTGTCCGCTGGCGGCTACCCGCTCGATTAAAGCGAGTCGCTCTTCTACGCTGGGCTCCTGCCCCTCCCTTTCCACAGCCTGTTCTTCTGCAGCAGACCCCATTCACGATCACCTTGGCGTGCTCCGAAGTCTAGCGCCGAAACCTAAGCAAAAGCAATGAACGAGTCGAAACGCAATCAAAACTGCTTCTGATCTAAGCGTTTTGCAAACCGGGCATGGGATTTAGAGGTCCGGCATAAGCTATTGATAAATGACTACTTACGCAATCCTTAACGGATATGAGAACAAAGTTCTCGCGGAGAATTAACTTGCGCCTTCTCCAACGGCTACGAAAAATGCGTCCTTGTGATTCCAGATAGCAAATTTTTTCGCCTGAGAATCGAAAGGCTCGGCAACTTCCATCCGCCCTGCTGAGGAAACTATCAATGATTCAACACGGAAGTCTCTCAAGCGTGCGCATGGAACATCCAACCTGGTCCGCGCGCTACGGCGTGGACCTGCAAAAGAAAACACCTTCAGGAGGCGGCATCGAAATGAAACGCATAGGCAGATGTTTGACACGCACTCTCTGCAATTGGAAACCGGCAATTCTTGCCATCGCCGTTACACTCGGCGTGGCGATTTGCGGCTCGAGTGCAGATGCGCAGAGCGGCGCCGGTTCAATTCAGGGTACGGTGACCGATTCTACCGGTGCGGTGATATCGGGAGCGTCCATCCATGTAGTCCAGCAGGCGACCAATGAAGCCTCAGATGCAAAGACCAACAATGTCGGTTTTTATCAGGTGCCGAACCTCTTTACAGGCACCTACTTCGTAACCTTCACTGCGCCGGGGATGAAGAGCTACGAGACGACGGTCGAATTGCAGGTGGCACAGGCAGCGACCATCAACCAGACCATGACGGCCGGCGCGGTGACACAGAAGGTTGAGGTGGCCGCGAACGTCGTTCAGCTCACCACTACCGACAGCGGCACTCTTGCCTCCACCTTGGAAAGCGAAAGAATCAACCAGCTCCCAATGAACGGGCGCATGCTGCTTGCGCTGACAGGCGAAACAACGCCGGGCTTGGAAGCCGGCGGCACTCGCGCCAATGGCCTGATGCCGGAGGCCCTGGAATATGTGGCCGACGGCGTGCCCTTGACCAACCGCAACTTCGGCGGCGAGGGAAATTCAACCCAAGCCCAACTGCCTGACCCGGATGCAGTGCAGGAGGTGCGGACCGAAACCACCGACACCGGCGCCATGTACTCCTCGCCAGCCACAGCAATCATCACCACGAAGTCGGGGACGAACAGACTGCACGGCTCGTTGTTCGAGACGGCCCGCAACAACGCGATAGGCATTGCCAAGGGTCGCCAAAACCCCTCGAACTACGCAGCGCCTCCGCTGGTGCGCAACGAGTTCGGCGCCTCTGCGGGTGGACCAATCGTATTGCCCCATGTTTACCACGGCAAAGACAAGAGCTTCTGGTTCTTCGCCTATGAGCGCTACTCGCTGGCGCAACAAGCCTCCCAGCTGGTGAGCGTGCCCACGGCAACGATGAGAGGCGGCGACTTCAGCGCGTTGGTGCCCACCTCGGGTGTGCCGCTAACACTCTACGATCCGTCGACGACAACGAACTCTCCCAGTTGCCCCGCGACGGGGGGTACTGCCACTCCAGCCTGCCGCTCACAATTCGCCTACAACGGCACCCCGAATGCTATCAATCCAGCGCTCCTGGCTCCTGCGACAAAGATCCTCTACGATATCACGCCTTTGCCCAATATTTCCGGCGTAACAGACCCGTTGCAAGCCCCCAATCTCAGTTTTCCCGACGATACCTATGTGGTAATTCCAACGATCACCTTTCGGTTGGATCACAGCTTCAATGAGGACAACAGAGTCTATCTGCGGTATACATCCAATAACCAGCTTAATCAGGCGCTGCGCAACTATCCGTCGAACTCAGCGGACACGATCGCGGCGGACGGTTTTCCGAATGGAGCCAGCGGCTATCAGGATATAAACGTCGGAAATTATGGCGGCGCATTGGGTTATACCCATGTCTTTTCGCCTACCTTTTTTGCCGAAACCATCCTGAGCCAAAATTGGCTGCAGCAGTACGTTGGGGGAGGAGGCAATCCCAAGCTTGATTACGAAAGCATGCTGGGGCTGCCCAATAACTTTGGCGAGACCGGCTTCCCGGTCGTCGGATCGAACTTAATCATGCCCTATGGAGGCACGCAATACCAGTACCAGGAAAATCAAATTATCTCGAATATCGACGAGAACCTGACCAAGACGGTCGGCAGGCACCAGATGCAGTTTGGTGGCCGCTACCGGCATGAACGTTTCGGTTACCTTCCCGACCGCTCCGCGGACAGTGTGACCTTCGCCGCGGGCGAGACAACCGGGCTCCTCGATCCGTCAACAGTCGCATCGAATACCGATACTGCCCTCGCGAATACCGGCTACCAGGACGCCGACTTCTTCCTCGGCGGCGCCGCCAGCTACTCAGTCACGCAGGAGCCGCCCTATATCCACTTTCACGACATGGAGTTCGACGGTTATTTCCAGGACAACTGGCACGTGAGCCGCAATCTCACGGCCAACCTCGGTCTCCGCTATGAGGCCCATCCCGCTCCCTGGCTCAAGTACGGCCTGATGGAAAACTTCGACCTCAAGAACGATGCTGTGGTGCTCACAAACCCCATCTCGTACTACGTCTCCAACGGTTACACCACCCAGACGATCGTCAACAACCTTGAGAACATCGGCGTCAAGTTTGAGACTCCATCGCAGGCCGGGTTTCCCAGCGCGGGCATCGAGAATGCGGATCTCACAGTGGGTCCGCGTGTGGGCCTTGCGTACCAGCCTTTCGGCGGCAGATATGGCACTGTGATTCGGGGAGGATACGGAAGATACATCTATCCGATACCCACGCGCAACTTTGAGAGAGATATCGTGCTTAACCAGCCATTTGTCGCCGGCTACTCGCAAAGCTACACCGCGGCCAACCAGTCGCCGGACGGTTTGCCCAATTACCTGCTCAGGTATCCGCAATCGGTGGTCATGGGAACGAACAGCAGCGGCGTTGTGAATAGTTCGACGATCAACGCCATTCTTCCAGGGTTCAGTCTGCTTAACATCAATCCAGACGATAAGCCGGATTTCGTGACGCAGACAAACTTCACCGTCGAGCAGCCTATCAAGGGCAGCTCGGCGCTGCGCCTGACATGGCTTTGGAGCCACGGGACCAACCTGGACCACTATTACAACTACAACAACCATCCCTCGCAGTATGTTTGGGAGGTCAATACTGGCACGGCACTGCCTACCGGTGGGGCCTCGGTTATCGGGACCTCGCAGCAAAATACCTATGCCGCTACCGCGACCGGTCCTTATAACCAGACCACATACGGAGGCAACACCTTGATTACGAAGGACGGCTGGTCGAATGACAACGCGCTGCAGGTCAATTACCAGAGGCTCTTTCATCGCGGGGTCGCTTATCAGATCACTTATGTTTGGTCGAAGGCATTCCGGGTCGGCGGAAATACGTTCCGCGACGGACAGATCGACACGTCAGCGGACAATTATCCCAGTGCTGCGCTCGGAACAGTGAGCTCGCCCTATGGAACATTGACACCGGGATTTCTTCCTCCAGCTCGTCCGGCAGGCATTGCACCGTATGCCGATTGGCATAAGCTGGAGGCCTTCGAGGAGTACCAGGTCGATACCGCGATACCGAAACAACACATTACGTTCAATGGAATCGTCGAGCTGCCTTTCGGGCGTGGCAAGATGTTCCTGGGCAAATCAAATCGCTTCCTGGATGAGTTAATCGGGGGTTGGCAGTTAGCCGGGGATGGAAGCATCTTTTCCCAGGACTTCGCAATTAATTCATCGAATTGGGGTCCGACCGATCCGCTCAAGATATATAAACACGGTGCTCCGATTACCGACTGCCGCAGCGGCACTTGCCATCACTCCTTTTTGTGGTTCAACGGATACATCCCCCCCACGGCCAACGCTGACACCGGCTGCTCGGCTAATTGCGTAAGCGGCCTTCCAGCCAATTACGCACCCTATCAGACGCCAATCGATACCACTCCCGGCACAAAGTATTACGGGCAGAACGAAGTCAATGTTACGTTGGCCAACGGGCAGGTTGTGCCCACTCCGTATTCTCCAGGACCCTATGGAGCCAATCCGTACTCGCACACTGTCCTCAATGGACCGATCAACTGGACGGTCGATGCATCTCTCTTCAAAGTCTTTCCGATCACGGAAGGAGTGAATCTACGGTTCAACTTCGATGCCTTCAATGCATTCAACGTGCAAGGTTACAACAATCCGAACACGACTGACGGCACGGAATCTGTTGTCCCCCAAGTCGCAAGCTCATACAACACGCCTCGTCAACTGCAGTTCACGCTGCGGTTAACGTTCTAATTCGGCCCCTCTCATGAACATCTTGGACTTCCGAGCCATCGGAATCGGCGCGGCAGTCCACTGTTTCAGGGAGACGAGAGAGAATTGCTGCCTCACGCGTAGGCAATCTCAACAGGATCTACACCCAAAGGACATCTTATGACCGTGCCTTACACCTCACTCCGAAACAAGGGTTCTCGGAACCCGTCATCGCCATCGCCTACACCGGCGCGATTTGCAGCTTCGCTCAAGTACATTGCTGGAGCCGCGTTCCTGCTAGTAATAACGGCGTTGCCAAGTCCGGCTCAAATCACTGCGACGATCAATTACGCCGACAACATCAATTCGAATGGAACTCCATTGATCTTTGGCGGGTCGAACGAGCCCAATCCCGGCGATCAGGCCAGTTTTTATCCACTGGCGACGACGTCTGGGGTGAAATTCGAGCGCGGTTCAATTCATGTGGATCAGGTTGTACCGGCCTCAACTGTTTCGGCTTTCCTGACCGCCATGACAGGCGGCAGCGGTGGCAGTTATGTCACGGGCAGCGTCGCAGACCCTTCTACCTGGGACTGGGGGCCGACCACGTGGGCGAGCTATGCCCACGGACAAGGCTGGACGACCATGGCGAATCTGCTCAATTGTCCAACCTGGCTAGCCTACAATGAAGGAACCGGAGGAATTCCGTCGAACTGGACTGTCTGGCAATACATCGTGAAAGCGATCGTTGTGCATGAGGGAAGTAACCTCAATTATCTCGAAATTCTCAATGAGACAACATACGAGATTAGTCTTACCGGAAGCCCCTATACGACCCTTGCCGCAGGCGTCGAAGCCTACTATTACAACGGAGCTGTAGCGGCGCGAGCCGGCAACAGCAGTCTCATCATCGGAGGGGACGCAGACGCTTCCGGCACCTTCTCTACAGTGGACGATCTAATCGAGGACACTTCGATCGGCTCCAATTTGCTACAGTTTGTTTCGTTCCATTCCTATAGCTCAAATCCGGTGACGAACGACAACATCGCGACGCTGGAATCGACGCTATCGAGCAATGGCCGCGGAGGTTTGCCAATCTTCCTCACCGAATGGAACTACACCATTGGCGCGAATTGCAACTGCATTGACGACGGCGATGAAACGGTCAACTTTGCGGCTCAAATGCTAATGGAAATGACCGGGCAAACTCAGCTGTCGGGAGCTGCCTTTTTCTCATTCCTGCCAAACAACGAAGAGATCTCTGGTTATGAAGACTGCGGATGCGATAACTACCCATTCGCGTTTTATACTGGGACCAACGATGTTGCTACACTTTTACCAATCGCCCGAGCATGGCGGTTGCTCAGCGTTGACATGGGATTGGGAACCGGCACTTACCATACCTTCGCCACGATAGGCGCAACGGTTCCGTTGGAAGGCTGGGTCACCTCGACGGGAATGGTGTCTGCCGCAGTGTCGAACGAAAGTTCGTCCGCAACCACTGTAAATTTCACACTCGAAGGTATCGACACGAGTGGATGCAACTTCACGGTCAACGAATATTTGGCGGATACGGGGAGCAATACCGCTGTTAGTCCGGTCGCAACTTTAACCGATCAGTGCATCACCAACAAAACCTTGACGCTCACGGGCGTCGCTATTCCTGCTTACGCGGTACTTGGAATAACCATAACGTGATTTGATGTAGTCACCCAGGTACTTTTCATGACCACATGCGGGTCGTTCCGTCACCTGCGTCGTTGCCAACCCTCAATTTGAACCGAGCGGCTCCGGCATTCATCGTATTGATCGCATATCCTGGGCCGGCCAGAGCTCGCGCGGCCGGCCCTAGCATAGAAACATACGATCTTCATTTCCGAGTGCCATACTGCGCTCAGTTTCGTCTCTGTTTCTTTTGGGAATTGCATATTTCACTCCCTCGGGAGGGAAAGGTGGGACATGGACAGAGTAGCCGGATTCTTGGAAATCGACAGAACGGATGACACCCATGAGATCGTAATTACCCACCCTATTTGCGAGCCGGATGCCAAAGGGCAGGTCCGTATCGTTCTTCAACCGCGACAGGCGCGCTATTTGGCAAATCTGCTCCTAGAACAGGCGGCTTATGCCGAGGATGAGGCCACCGGTCTGCCACCCGAAAGCAGGCCTTATAGGCGGAAAAACACATGAGGAAATCAAGTATGTAATTCCCATTTGAATCTCCATTCCTTCTAAACCGAATAGGAGCCCAAGCGGCGGAGAAACAAAATGACGATTGTCTCTAGACGGGATGTATTAGCTGGCTTGGCCGCCTCAAGTGCCGCGCCCATTTTGACAGCATTCGGCGAAAACCCCCAAACCTCTACGAAGAGCAAGGAGGGGTTCCTCCCCGGCGACGAGCTCAGTCAAAACAAAGATGCACTACGCAGCTATTTCGCAGCGAATGCGCCGCCGCTGCTGCGGGCTCCCGATGGAATCCTGAAGCACCCCAGCATTTCACCCAGCCTTCCTGGCAAAAGGTACTCCACTCAACTATGGGATTGGGACACGCTATGGACGAGCCAGGGACTTTTCCGTCTTGCCGCGCTGCAACATGACGAGTCACTCAAGCAAAAGCTATGTGAACACGTTTCTGGCAGCCTGTTGAATTTTCTTGAACATGCTTCTACCGGCGGACAAATCCCGATCATGATGACAGCAACCGATCCGGATCCATTTCGGATGATGGGGAGCAACGCTACGTCGAAAAATCAAGCCAAGCCCGTCTTCGGCCAACTTGGGCTGCTCGCCGCCGATCAGCGCGGAGAAGTTGGCTGGCTGGCGCCGTACTTCGACACCATTCTGCGCTTTTACAATGCCTGGTCTACGCACAACACCTCGTCGATCGGTCTGCTGGTATGGGGCGACGATGTTGCGATTGGCGATGACAACGATCCAACAACCTTCGGCCGGCCCTTCTTCTCGTCCGCCAACCTTCTGCTCAACTGTCTTTTCCACCAGGACCTGCTGGCTTCGGCCGAACTCGCTCAACGGCTTGGACGTGCGAAGGATCGCGATCGTCTCTCCGCGCAGGCCCAGACTCTGGCGCAGCAGATCCAGGCGTACTGCTGGGATCCGAGAGACAGCTACTTCTATTCGGTCGACGTTCAATGTGTCGACCGCCGCGCAGAACTCATTCCTGCAGTGCCTCGCGGCATGGACATGTCCTGGAAGAGTCTTCCAATGCGGATTCAGATGTTCACCGGATTCCTTCCGCTCTGGTGCGGTATCGCCTCGCAGGTGCAGGCCGACGAATTGGTGAAGAACAATTATCTTGCCGATGACCGGCTCTGTGCCCGTTGGGGGGTTCGTTCGCTCTCGTCTCGCGAATCGATGTACTCCCTTGCCTTCAGCTCCAATCCCAGCAACTGGCTGGGTCCGGTGTGGATCATTGTGAACTACTTTGCTTGGAAGGGACTTCAGCGATATGGCTTCCATAAGGAAGCGGCTGCCCTTGCCGGCAAAACGATCTCCTTGCTCGCCGCAGATCTCCAACTGAATGGCTCTCTCAACGAGTATTACCACCCAGACACAGGCGCGGCCCTCAGCCACAAGGGCTTCATGGACTGGAATTTGTTAGTGCTGGAAATGATCTGATAGGAACTTCAGGCCGGTTCGAGTTTGCCCGTTTTTGGCGAGGAGTAACTTCCTCGCAAAGGCCAGCCACAAGCCGCTTGGGCAAGGATTCTTATGCACAAAGCAAGGTTTAGGGAGCAAGTATGTCTAAGTGGTTTCCATGCACCGTGTTATTTGCTGTGATGCTGGGGCCGGCGACCGGGCAGGACACCGCGTCGGTCCATGTGGTGGAACAAGCGCCTGTGGCGATCAGCAAGATCGCGCCTGGCGTGTTCCTGGTGGACTTTGGCCGGGTGGCGTTTGGAAATCTTTCGCTAACCACCGTGAATGAGCATGTGACTACATCGCAGGCGGTTACCGTCCGCTTTGGCGAGGCATTGAAAGACGGCCGTGTGGATACACATCCACCCGGCTCAGTGCGCTATGCCGAGGTGAAGGTCGCGCCGAAAGGAACAGAGACCGTGATTGTCGCTCCTCCAGTCGATGCGCGTAACACGAAGGCTCCCGCAGTTTTGAGCCCAGCGCCCTTGGGAGTGTTGATGCCGTTTCGTTGGGTAGAGGTAGAAGGCTGGCCGACGGAACTGCACGCGGACCAGATTCGACGGCGTGCCGCCTTCGACAGTACATGGGTCGACGATGCTGCGACCTTTCATTCTTCAGACCCCATGCTGGATAAGGTCTGGGACCTCTGCCATTACTCGATCAAGGCGACGACCTTTGCCGGAGTCTTCGTGGATGGGGATCGTGAGCGCCTGGCTTATGAGGCGGATGCTTATCTCACTCAGCTCAGCTACTACGCAGGAGACGCCGATCCACGGATATCGCGAGCCACCTTCGATCGTTTGATGAAGTTTCCGACCTGGCCGTCCGAGTGGGCTCCGCACATGGTCTTCATTGCGTACGCCGACTGGATGGAAACGGGGGACACAGCCTGGCTGGCAGCGCACTATGAGGGACTCAAGACTAAGCTGCTGGATAAACGCATCGGACCAGACGGACTGGTTATCAGCACACCCGACCTCATCACACACGGAGATATTGTTGACTGGCCGGCACACGAGCGCGACGGCTACGTCTTTACCAGCGTCAATACGGTTGTCAACGCCTTCCATCTGCGCGCTCTCCAGGAAATGAGCCAACTGGCCGAGGTTCTGGGTAAGCAGAAGGAGGCCGGCAAGTTTTTGGAGCAAGAGAAAACTGCCTGGAGGACATTCCAGGAGAAGCTCTTCGATCCGGTGCGTGGGCTTTATCGCGATGGAGTAGGAACAGACCATGCTTCCCTACACGCGAACCTGTTTCCTTTAGCCTTTGGGCTCGTACCTGCCGGCGCGAGGCCGAAGGTGGCGCAATGGCTGGCCGGTCGCGGCATGGCAGTATCGGTCTACGCAGCACAATATCTCCTCGAGGGTCTGTTCGAGAATGGCGAGGATGCGGCAGCGCTGGCCTTGATAACCGCGCCGGGAGATCGAAGCTGGAGGCACATGGTAGAGAGCGGCGCGACCATCACTTGGGAGGCCTGGGATCAAAGGTACAAGCCAAATCAGGACTGGAACCATGCCTGGGGGGCGGCTCCAGCAAACCTCCTACCCCGCTTCGTGCTGGGTGCGCATCCATTGACGCCTGGTTGGCACAGCGTGCTGATCCAACCACATCCAGGGAACCTGACCAGCGTCGAAGGCCAGATGCCGACGCCACGCGGCGAGCTTTCGGTGAGTTGGAGGCGAGAAAAAAACTTCACCCTGACACTCACCCTGCCCACTGAGATGACCGCCAGGGTTGAGTTGCCTGCACTGGAAGGTTCGAGCGGAGTCTGGATCGGTGGCGCTCAGGTGAAGGCGCATCGCGAGGGGCGATGGTGGACTCTGGAGAAGGATCTGTCGGGAACCGTCACAATCGAGGAGCGATGAAGCCACGAATGTTTACTCTGCAAATTCCGGTAAGCGCAGATGCGGCGCAGGTCATGGGCGCCGAAGGGTTCAATTCCAATTTGCTTCGATGACTGTTCAACTACGGACCAGATGGCCCAGTCACCGTTAGAGACCATCTATGCGCTACACGGACAATCTCACCGAACTCACTGTAAAGTGGATGGGCAGGCCAAGATTGGCTCGTCAGTGCCCTGACGAGATCCGTGAAGGGCGATACTGTGCCATCCACTCCAGGAGCCTTGCGCTAGAAAGCGGCTCGCTAAATAGATAACCTTGGACTATATCGCAGTGCTGCGCCCGTAAGAAGTTGAGCTGATCCTGGGTTTCCACTCCTTCCGCTGTGACTCTCATGCCAAGGTCATGGCCTAACTCGATTGTCTTCTGTATGATGACTCTGCTGTTGTCATTATGCATGTTCTGGACTATGGATTTATCGATCTTGATCTCGGTAGCCGGAACATTTCTGAGTTGATCCATCATGGAATATCCAATTCCGAAATCATCGATCGATAGCTGCACATGCTTCATTCGAAGTCGGGTGAGCACGTCCAGCGTTCGCGAAAGCTGGCGAATCAAGCCGCTCTCGTTGATCTCCAGGATCATGTTGCTGGGCTCATGACCATACGCTTCAACGAGACCGACAAACCTGTTTGGAAAGTCTAGGTTTTGAAGCGAGAGCGCAGATATATTGAGAGACAGGGTAAGCGGCCCTTCATCGCTGCGTCCAAACAAGTCGAGTTCCGATAGACCATGGTGGAATACTAGCAAAGTGAGTTGATCGATGAGTCCCAGATCTTCGACAGATTCAATGAATCGACCCGGCAATACGATTCCCTGCCCTGGATGCTGCCAGCGTACAAGCCCCTCTACACCCACAACTCTCCCAGTCTTTATCTCAATCTGCGGCTGGTAATGAAGCACAAATTCGTTGCGCTCGACGGCTCGCCATAAGTCGGCTCCTTCGAAATAAATTTCCGCGCCTTGTCCGACGGAGGATTGCGGCTCAGGGTCCACATAACCGCCGATCAACTTTTCCAGATCCGCGATGCGAAACGGCTTGGCTAGGTGTCCAACCATGTAGAGTCCCAAGCTCATAGCGAGTGAGTTCGCAGATTCCATGACTCGTTTGCCAATGCCGCTCATCAATACGACACCCGCAACGCATCTCTTGCGTCCCAGCTGCCTCAAGATTTCAACGCCATCCAAGCCCGGTATCATGAGGTCGAGAAAGATGAGAGTGACTTCGGGGGTGAATGCCTTGAAGAAGCTATCGGCGTCTGTCGTCACGATGCAGTCGTTGCCGTTTGCCTTCGCGGCCTCCTGGATCAGCATCCCTACATCGGGGTCATCGTCAATGACTAGAATTCGTTGAGTCTTCGCCATAGGCATCTCTTCCGCAATGCTGGATCAAGGTGCAAATACATTGACAGACTTTACTGTTGCTCTTGGTGAATACTTGGATCGTCGCCGTGCATCACCTCGTGAACCAAAGCATTGAATTCGACTCGCTGGTAAGGCTTACGTAATACAGATCCCCCGACTAACTGCATGTTTCGCTCTGCTAAGGCGTCGGCGGGAAACCCTGAGCAGTAGATTACTTTCAGTGTTGGGTTGATCAGGCGAGCTGCCTTAGCTAATTCCGCGCCATTCATGCCGCCGGGCATAATGACGTCTGTTATGAGCAGGCCCACCCAGGTTGAATTCCTGATTAACTCGAGAGCTTCTGGGCCGCACTTCGCTTGAAGAGCCGTATAGCCCATCTCATCCAAATAGGAGACGGCCACCTCGAGCAGATCGGTCTCATCATCGACAACCAATACTGCTCCTTCCTCTTTCGCGAACGTGTGTTGTGAAGCTGCTTGCGATAGTGCTGGCAGGTCCGCGGCGAGCGGGAGATAAAAGGACACGGTCGTGCCGTATCCAAGCTCGCTGTAAAGCCGGACAGTGCCTCCGGATTGTTTGAAGAATCCGTAGACCATTGCCAATCCAAGGCCTGTTCCTTTGTCGCGGGGTTTTGTCGTAAAGAATGGTTCAAAGGCTCTCGACATCACCTCGCGCGTCATGCCTGATCCGGTATCGGAAACGGAGACGTAGGCATATCTTCCTTCTTTGAGGTCACCCTTATGTTCGCGAGCGAACGCCTCCTGCTGGCTACTAACAGCGCTGATAATGGTGATTGCGCCACCGCGTGGCATCGCGTCGCGTGCGTTCAACATCAGGTTCAATAGCGCGCTCTCTAGGCCGGCCAAATCTGCAAAGACGATGGGGACAGATTTGTCGAGCTGCAGCACGATCCGTATCTCGGGACCGAGCACGCGACCGGCAAGCTCGACAGTGTTCTGTATCGATGCATTGAGATCGACCGCGCTGGGAGATAGCTCAACTTGGCTGGAGAATGCTAGAAGTCTGCGGGTGAGCTCTGCTCCTCGCATGGACGCCCTTTGAGCGGCATGAACTTTTTTGAGCGCGGGTTCATTTCCTTGAAGCTGACGCTCCAGAAGGTCAAGATTTCCTACGACCACGCCTAATAGATTGTTGAAGTCATGGGCGACCCCGCCGGTCAACTGGCCGATGGCATCCATCTTCTGGCTTTGATGCAACTGGGCCTCCAACTGCCTTCTCTCCGTAATGTTACGAGCTATCTTGGAGGCTCCGATGACTGTTCCCATTGCGTCGCGTATCGGCGAAATGCTCAAAGAGACATGAATAGATTGGCCATTCTTTTTCTTCCTTATGGTCTCGATATGGTCAACAGCTTCTCCTCGTCCGATGTGGGCCAGAATCTCATCTTCTTCATAAAGCCGATCTTCGGGCAAGAGGCGCCTGATGGACTGTCCGATCATTTCGGTGGAGGCGTACCCAAACATCTTCTCGGCTCCGAGGTTCCAGCTTGTTACAATGCCTTTGCCGTCTTTGCCGATGATTGCGTCTTCGGAGCACTCTACGATCGCCGCCAGCCGCATGCGCACTTCATCGGCAAGCCTGGGTTGCGTGACATCGCGAAAAAAGACAATGATCTGTATCGTCTCTCCCGCGTCGTTGACAATCGGAGCTGTGCTGACATCGAAGATAAGCGTCTTGCCGGTATCCCTCCTTCGAATTTGCATCTCGCAGCTCTCGAGATATTCTCCTCGGCACGCCATGGCGCCAGGCCAATTATCAGGCGGGACTGATTCACCGGTAGGCAGGAAAACCTCAAAGGCCTTGGCCTGGTCTGCTTCTGAACGAACTAACTCATGCGAGCCCAGAAGGACATGGGTAGCCCGGTTACACTTGATAAGATTGCGATCTAGATCGTAAAGAACGATGCACTCCTTGAGGTTATCGAAAATTAGCCGGGACTGAATCAGGCCTTGAGAGATATGTTGAGCCTGTTCGGAGAACCTCCTATCCACCATGAGGCTTAGGAGCACAAACGCAAGAATTACAATAGTTGCAACTGTGATAATGCTCAGAGCCAATGCTGAGAGCACAACCGTGTTTCGCACGTCGCCGTTGAACTCAACACGCGGATAAAACGTCGCCGCAGCCACGCCTGTATAGTGCGTGGCCGCGATTGCCAGACCGATCACAAGGGCTCTTCGCAGCTTCGAACAGCTGGCAACCCCAAATTGCGCATTGAAGTAAGAGCTGGAGCGAATGAAGAGAAAGGACGACGCAACTGCGATCGATACAGAAAGCGCCGCAACCCACGGAGTTTGGACAGATTGCGCGCGGGAGCGCATCGCTTGCATGCTGAAGTAGTGGATCTCGGCGACGCCGCCTCCCATGCAGATGCTGGCAAAGATGATCTGCCACATAGGACGGGATTTTCGGCGTGCGACGTACAAAGCAACAACTGATCCCAGGATTGTCGAAGCTAACGACATCAGCAAGGTTGGCCAGTCATATAGAACGGGAATCGGTAGCTGGAAGGCTCCCATGCCAAGGCATTGCATTCCCCAGATTCCGAACCCAACAGCAACTGCACCGCAGAACAGCCAACCGTATCGGATCCGTCCGCTCGCACTCCCCACCTTGCCGGCTATTTCAAGCGCAGAATATGCCGTAAGAACCGCAATACAACACGAGAGTGTGACTAACCTGTAGTCATAGAACGCGGTCAGTGTCATTCGCACGTCCATAGGCTGAAGTGCCAGGGGCGAGAAACTACATTATTCTACGCTTGCGTAGAAGCTTTCTAGCATCATAATTACGAGCACATTAACAGGAAGCGAAATCCGGAGAGACTGCTTGCAAATCGAGCTGAACGATGTGCATAGCAATACCCCAACAGGCTAGCGGCATCTATTTTACGAGACATAATACATCTAGGGCTCGCACTTGGTAATGCAGGCCGGAGCCGTGGAGGCATAAAAAAGCGGACTCATTGACTAGTGAAAGTGTTCACGATGCTGATGTTACAGGAGTGCGAAGGCTGGCTGAGCTGAAGACACATTCTTGATGAGCTGCCAGTCCGTCGCTACGATCTCGTCCCAACTAAGCGAGTATCGCCAGGGCCTTGCTGCACCACACTGACACATCAGAGTTTCGCTCAACACAAACATTCGGATGATTGGCTCCCACTCATCTCGACGAATGCTCGCACCTTGAGCCAAAGCTGGCAACACTGAGGTGAATCCCGCCATAGACTGTCCCCTCCAACGCAAGAACTTAGATCGGTCTCTGACCGAGTATCGAATGCAACCCGGCAAGAGTCTGTATAAAGGAGGACAGATTTTTAGTACTTCCTGCGTCAAGCGCGTAGCTTACGCAAGCAAGAACATAGTTTCTACCAGACATATATCCTAACCTGCTTCTGGCCGCTGACAACTTCGCGCGAAGTATGCTACATCGTTTGAATTTGGCGATGGACAGCGGTACAGAATGGGTTAACGGCCTCGGCAACTTCTCGTACCTGCGCATGAAGCTCAGGCTTTACGGAAAGCTTTTATCGCCGTCGATAAAGCAGCATTTCATTCTTGTCTGTTCACTCTTGTACGGACTCGCTTAAGTCGCTGGCCTATTTTTAGTCACACATGATCATCTGGGACTGACCTCATCGCAATGGTGGGGTCTCTTTTGTCTGGGACGTCTTGGCCTGATCATTTCCTTCAAGACCTTCGCTACCCTAAGCTCGCTAATGCAAAACATGGACACGCCAATCTGCAATGCGGTCCTTGCCTTGTACGTTAGCTATCGCGGTGTTTTCTCTTTCTATTTAGGCAGTTCGGTACAAAAACAATGATATGTCGCTTGCCGCCGTTCGGACTCCTTGTCACAGATACTGTTCACGTAATCATTTCTTTTCCAAAGACATATCTATCACCTAAAATTATGTTCGAAAGAGCGTGACATGGCGTGGACTAGATGCTACACTTCCGACACGCGAGTCAGTGTCCACTTCTGAAGAGCTATAGACGCAAGGTTACGGAACAACTCACCAGATTCCATCGAAGGAATCTCCTTCATGGTAAGGATTCGCAATGGGCCCAGTAGAAAGCGCACCTTTTGACACAGCTAGGTATCTAGCAACGGTAGGTATGGGACGAAGGGTCATGCGCTTCAAAAGAAAGCAAGTTATATATCATCAGGGCGCAGACGCGGACGCAATATTTTATATTCTTTCCGGTGACGTTAAGCTTACAGTCGTTTCGTCAACGGGAAAGGAAGCCACTCTAATGCTCCTAACCGCAAATGACTTTCTTGGGGAAGAGTCTATTGCCGGAGAGACGAGATTTCGACAGGCGACGGCCTCCGCCGCAACCGAATGCAAAGTGCTAAAAATTGACAGGAACGAAATGATCCGTGTCCTCCATGAAGAAAGCGCCTTTTCAGATCTATTTCTAAAGTTTCTGATGGCACGGGCCCTAAGAACGCAAGCAGACCTCATCGATCATCTCTTCAACTCAAGTGAAAGGCGTCTGGCGCGCGCGCTGCTGCTGATGGCGGGTTACGGCAAGGCGGAGAAGCCGGAGGCTCTGATTCCCCGGATAACCCAGGAGACCCTTGCGGAAATGATAGGAACTACACGTCCTCGCGTCAGTTATTTTATGAACCGATTTCGTAAGCTCGGCTATATCGAATACAAAGGGCGTATTCTCGTCCACAAGTCCCTGCTCAACGTGATTCTCCGCGATCAATTGTCAGGGATACATCCGTCGAGGATTGCGAGCGCTGACCCGCCCTCCCTTTCACCTGGAAGTGCGAAATCGACGCGTGGAAAGCACGTCTAAAGACTGTCGCGCTAACGCCTGGAAGCTTTCCTCAGGTTCACTGCTTACAAGCCGTAGACTCTCCACGTCGAGTCATACGGTAGGTGCAATCTAGGGCCTGTTAACACTCCTCGGACGGTGGCGACGGGAGCCAATTTTCCCGAGTTCCAGGAGCGAGGAGCGCGCTGTAATGAATTACTGGAGCGACGAGAGACAACGAAATCGGGAAAATTGGCCCCGTCCCTTCGGGTTGCAGCGCAAATCCGGCCGAGGAGTGCTAACAGGCCCTAACCAGTCACCTTCGTAATTCCTAATTGAATGGTCAAACGAGTACATCTTCCATGTCTTGCTATGTCGTATTCGATATATAGAGTCTTTTTATTATGTCTGAGTGACTTTGGAGGTGCCGATGGCAGATTCAGTTCAGGTCCACCTCGAAGCCGAAGTGAAACCCTCGTCCATACCCAGGATCTTGCTTGTAGAAGATGACGACGACATTCGTGACTTGACCGTCGAGAATCTGAAAGAGAGTGGCTTCCATGTAGTGACGGCATCCAATGTAGTCGATGCAATCAAGCTGATTGCCTCTGAGTCTTTCGATGTCTTGCTGAGCGATATGCACTTACCCCACGCTGGCGACGGTATGACAGTGGTGAGCGCGATGCGACACTCGAATCCGGAAGCTGTGACATTCATATACAGCAGCTTCCCTGAGATGCAACGAGCGGCGGCAGAACTCCTGGCGCAAACAGATGAAGTTCTTGTCAAACCCCTCCGGCAGGATGTGTTGGATACGAAAATTCGAGAGCGTTTGCGAAAGGGACCTGTCCGCCAGGAGGCGGTCAAGACTTTGGCTGCCATCCTCGAAGAAGAAGCGGGGTTCACGATCAAGGAGTGGCTTCGTCGAGTCAGACTAGAACCGGAACTTATGGCAGTGTCCCTAGAGGACGAGGATCGTTGCGCTCACCTGCCAGCGATTCTTAAGGATCTCGTTTATCGACTTCGCTTTCCGCAACCATTGGGGAGTCGCGCGCTTAGCTCACCCGCGGCCGCTAGACACGGACTTATTCGGCGTAAGCAGGGCTACACTGCCGCGATGATGGTGGAAGAGTCAAGGATGCTGCAGGTGAGCATCTTCCAGACATTGCAAAACAATCTTCGACGGATCAATTTCAGCCAGGTACTTGTCGGAGTTATGGCCATCGCGGACGAGGTTGACTCACAGTTGTCTCAGGCCATGTCGCACTATGTCTTGGAATCCAACCTCGATGATCAACCCGTTACGCCTTGAGGTTAGTGCCTATTGATGCAACCCGGAGATGCACCTTGAGCTGGGATGAGGTTGCAGTGTCAGAGTGGCGACTGGTAGGTACGATGCCCCATGCTCAACCACTGCAATATGTCGCAAGCACTCGCGCCTACCTTCGGAGTAAGGGGCTGTTTTGTTGAATCAGTTTGACGAGGTAATCAAAGGTTGCAACGCATCATTCCGTGGTTCCTTCCGAGGCGGCGAAGCATTTGAGCCACAGATGCTGCGGGAAGATCGCCAGTCGGGTGGGGAAAGTCAGGTGATTCCGATAGGAGAGCAAGAAACGATTCTGCTGATCGACAGCGACCAACACTCCAGCGATCAGATTCGTACCGCATTGCTTGAGTCGAGTATAGGCTCGTTCCCAATGGAGTGGGCCACGCAACTCTCCGAGGGGCTAATTCGGTTGGGCAAGAGAGGAATCGCTGCGGTTTTGTTCGATCTGTCGCTATGCGGCGGCTCTGGGATCAAGACGTTTGACAAGCTATTCAGCATCGCACCGGAGATTCCGATCGTAGTACTCGGCAAAGCGGCAGACGAAGCTCTTGCGATAGAAGCAGTGAAGCATGGCGCACAGGACTATCTGCTATCCAGCCATCACGATATCTACTCTCTTGCGCGGACCTTGCGGAAGGCAATCGACCGCGCTGCCTTTGCGGTCGCGCAACATATGGAGAGGGAGATGGCTGTCGTCACGCTCAACTCCATTGGAGACGCCGTACTCTGTACGGATGTTGCGGGACGGGTCACTTACCAGAATCCTTCCGCGGAGACCATGACCGGTTGGACGCGCGAGGAGGCCACTTCACGCCCCCTGACCGAGGTGCTCCGGATTGCAGATGGTTCGACCCGAAGGACTGCCCCAAATCCACTCGAAAGAGCGATACAGGAGAATCGAACTGTAGGGCTTACTCCAAATTGCATCCTCATTCGTCGCGATGGCACAGAGTTCGCCATCGAGGATTCCGCTGCTCCTATCCATGATCGGGCGGGTTGCGTTATCGGGGCTGTTATCGTTTTTCACGATGTCAGCGTGGCGCGAGCGATGTCGATTCAAATGACATACTCTGCTCACTACGATCTCGTCACCGAACTGCCGAATCGGCTGTTGCTACGTGACCGCACCTCGCAATCGATTGCTGCGGCCAGTCGGCATAACAGGCCCATTGCTATCCTCTTTCTGGATTTGGACCATTTCAAACACATTAATGATTCCCTGGGTCACGCTATCGGCGACAGATTGCTTCGGTCCGTTTCAAAGCGCTTGGTGGCTCTGTTGCGCGCTTCGGACACCGTGAGTCGCGAAGGTGGAGACGAATTCGTCATCCTTCTGTCGGACATATCAGATCGTGCGGACGCAGCCACGAGCGCACAAAGAATTCTTATTGCGCTTAACGAACCCCATCATATCGAGGGCCTCACGCTCTACATCAACGGGACACTCGGAATAAGTATTTACCCCGAAGACGGAAAGGATGCCGAAACCCTTATCCAATGCGCTGACATGGCGATGTACCAAGCGAAGGAAGATGGGCGTAATCGCTTTCAGTTCTTCAAACAGGAATTGAATTTGAAGGCAGCCGAGCGACAATCCATCGAAAGTGGCCTGCATCTTGCACTGGAGAGAGATGAGTTCTTGCTGAACTATCAGCCCAAGGTCAATCTAAACACGAACAGGATCACGGGAATCGAAGCGCTGATCCGTTGGCAGCATCCTGTCTTCGGAGTTGTTTATCCGGAACGTTTCATATCGGTCGCGGAGGAGTGCGGATTGATTGTACGGATCGGTCATTGGGTCATGCGTGAGGCTTGCCGGCAAGCGCGAGCTTGGCAGAATGCGGGTCTACTGGCGATACCGATTGCTGTGAATGTATCGGCCGTTGAATTTAAGGAAAAGGCTTTCGTAAAATGTGTTCAGTCAATCCTCTCCGACACCGATTTGGAACCTCGTTTTCTAGAGCTTGAGCTCACCGAAGGTGTTCTGATGAAGGATGTGGAATCGGCGGCCTCAAAATTGAGAGAGTTGAAGGAGATGGGAATACGTATTGCAGTGGATGACTTTGGTATGGGCTATTCGAGTCTAAGCTACCTGAGGAAATTCCCCATCGATGTCTTGAAGATCGATCGATCCTTTGTAAATCAAATTACGACTTTACAGGATGATGCTATTCTTGCATCCGCCATCATTGCGATGGGACGGTCCTTGAAGCACTGTGTTGTTGCAGAGGGCGTAGAGACTCAGCAGCAGAAGATATTCCTTCAAGCGCATCATTGTTTGGAAGGGCAGGGCTACCTCTTCAGCAAGCCTTTAGGAGCCACTGAATTCGCCCATTTGCTACAAAACGGTCTCTAAGAATAGACAGCCGCAGTAAGGCCTCTCCAGCTAAAGCATGGCTCAATTGGAGCAACCAACAAAGCTAGCTAGGACTCGCGATCTGCAACTCCTCTGTATACAGATACCATTTGTTCCTACCCAGCCGCTTGGCCTGGTAAAGTGCAAGATCGGCGGATTTGAAGAGTTCATCCTCGGTGTTTCCATGTTTTGGAAAGACCGCAACACCTATGCTGACTGTGGCCAATATTTTTAAGCCTCTGAAGTCAACGGCAGCCGTAAAGTGGTGAACGATCCGATCGCATACCCATTTGACATCGATATCATCACTGTCTCCACGGAGGAGAATGGCAAACTCATCTCCGCCCAACCGCGCGATCCGATCCGAAGCCCTAATAGCGGAGGTGAGGCGTTTCGACGCCTCAACAAGAAATGCGTCACCGGCGTCGTGGCCAAATGTATCGTTAATCTTCTTGAATCTGTCGAAGTCAATCAGAAGGAGCGAGAATCTGCTCTCCTGCTCCCTCGTTTGATCGAACATAATGCGGAAGTCTTCTCTAAACTTCCGGCGGTTCGGCAACTCCGTCAGGGCATCGAAGTGAGCGAGTTGCTCAAGTTTGCGATGACTTTCTTTCAGTTCGGCTGTCCTCTCCTCAACAAGCTTGCTCAAGTGCTCTGCCCGCGCACGAATGAGTCGCGTGTAACGCCTATTGGCAGCCATTGCGACGGCAATCACGAACAGGATACAGGCAATGTAGAAGAGGGTAGTTTGATAGAAGTGGGGCCTCAAAACGATGTCCACCGATGCTCCCTGATCATTCCAGACGCCTTCGTCATTGGCTGCAATTACTCGAAAGCTATACTTCCCCGGAGGCAGGTTTGTGTAATAAGCCACTCGGCGGGTGCCAGGGTCCACCCAATCATGGTCGTAACCCTCAAGCTGGTATTTGAACCTCACACGTTCCGGAATCTTGAGACTGAGCGCGGTGTAATAAATCTCGATGGCCTTCATGCCTGGCAAAATCTCGATAGGGCCGCCCCTGGATTGTGTCACGCCGTCTGCGACAACGGACTCGACAATCACTGGAGGCACGAGATTGTTGTGCGTCAAGTGCCGTGGGTCAACGGCCACAATTCCCTTCATGGTCGTGAACCATAGCCGTCCATCGGGAGTCTTACAACCACCTGGCTGAGAACCTGTGCCAGACGCGGCAGTCGTCCTCATGCCATCCGGAAGGCCGTATCTCCTCGACGGGATGAAAGTGGCCTTCCCGTCTGCGAAATCTTCGAGAGCCTTTTGACTGGCCGAGTAAATGCCCTCGTCGGTGCTCATCCATAAGTTGCCTTCGTCGTCGGCAAGGATTCGCGACGTAAATCCATCGAAAAGGCCATCTTTCCGCGTGTAGTGTGTCACCCTGCCATCCCTGACGCGGAATTGAACGAAACCCGGCAGGTAGCCGCCCAGCCAGAGACTACTGCGATGATCGTCGAAGATAGACGAGATTCCGAAATTCAACTTGCCTTGCCAGCTTCCCTCCAGTGGTTCAGCCGGAGGCTGCTTGAAGAGCCCGATGACAGTACCAAACCAAAGTATGCCTGAGGGATCGCGATAGATAGTAAGCGTGTATATGGGGGTTGCTGTGAATGCTGTAGCCTTGCCTCGAATCGTAAACGGGAGCACCTTCCCATCCTTGAAGCGAAACGGGCTCGCCTCCGTGCTCGTGAAAATGAGGCTTTCGTCGTCTTCCGAAATCGCAGAGATGTAATTGCTCGCAAAGTGGCTGTCATCGGAGTAGACAGTCAATTTCTCATCTTTGATCTTGCTGAGTCCCTTGGTTGTCCCGATCCAAATGCTTCCGTCCCTGCTCTCGAAGAGAGCACTCCCTGAGAGAGACGGGAGTTTGGCGTTCTCGGCGTATGCTGTGACGACGTCATTCTTGATTCGTGCCAGCCCGCCGTTATTGGTGAATACATCCACAGATCCGTCGCGCAAAGCGATTGCAGAATTCACTCGATCCGAAGGAAGGCCCTCCCTTCTGGTGAAGGTAGTCAGGTCCGTGTCCCGCAGCCGATCCAGACCGCTGGCTGTACCGATCCAGAGGCTGCCTTCGCGATCTTCGAGCAGCGAAAGGACAGTTTCGTCGGTCAAGCCTCTAACATCGTCAATCGCTGCAATCCTCCGGTCGGCAAGGCGAACGAGCTCTGATCTTTCCGTTCCTAGCCAGACATTTCCCTGGCGGTCTTCTTCGACTGCAGTGACGAGGTTGGGCATGCCGGCCTGACGAACAGGAGTTAGGGTCGAGCCATCTCCATCGATTCTGTATAAACCCTTGGTTGTACCCGCCCAAAGCCTGTGTAAATGGTCTTCAGTTAACGAAGTGATCTTGAAACCATGCGCCGCTGTATCGATAGGCTCAGAAAGTTTGCCGCCACTATAAGAGAAGAGACCAAACGCTCCGGCAATCCAGATTTTTCCCGTGTGATCTTCAAAAAAAACGCTGATCCACCCCGTCCCTTGGCGAAGCTTCGTGGGTTTGCCGTTCTTCTCAATCCGGTAAATGAAATCGTCCTCTCCCACGAAGAACTCGTGCTCCCTGCTTTCGAAGATCGCGCGAACGATTCCACCAGTTAAGGAAGCCGGCGGTAGGTAGTCGGAGAATTGTTCATTCTTGTAAACCATGGTTCTCGACATACTTTGGAGGAGTAAGTCTCCGTCCGCGCTCATGCAGATTGCTTTGACCGGACCGATCCCGATCTCTGCATCCATGGAGACAAAACGAACGCCGTCAAATCGGACAAGGCCTGATCCGGTTCTGAGCCACAAGTACCCGTTCTTACTCTGGAGTATCTGGTAGACGGACTCACCGGGCAGCCCGCGCTCAGCAGTCCAGCTATCGTGGCCGTATTGCCCGATCTGCTTGTGGGGATCAAGTGCGGGGAGCGCAACGACCGCAGCCAGCGACAAGAACGCGATCAACTGCGCTAAGCCAGTCCAACGATGTAAGGCAAGCCTTGACATCTGGCCTTGTTGAACAGGGTCATCACGAACCTCGCATTGAACGGACAAGGCTGGCGCCGCAATGACACTCCGTTCAGGCTGGCTCACGGTTGCATGGAGCAAGGCTTCAATAATGGCAAGTCGCGTTGATCTGGAGTGAGCATTCAATGCCTCCAATAAATGTGCCATCCATCATCTCATAAGCCGCAGTGAGCAAGCGTCCGATTGTGTAAATCTACTCGTAATGTCTATTCGTAGCTGAACAGCTCGGCCGATAACGTGACCGACATGGATAAGGATCTCGCGGATAATCCAATTCAACTTATCTGAGATGAGAGATTGCAGCACCTTCTCGCGTTCTCAATCTAACTCCCTCCAGACAGCATCGGCTGAATCGCCATCCCCAGCCTTCTCCGCTACCTGGCGCGCCATCGCGTTCATCAGGTCTTCATCCGTATCGAGCGATAACTTTTCATTAAGGTTTTCGTTCCAGGGCGTAATTCCGTTAGTTTGCCTACAACACGTCCTCAAGGCATTTGGGGGGCCGTTGCACAAACCATTGCTGGACTCTGCCATAGACGAGATATGGGCGGCAGTCCCACCCCCGTTTCAGCTTTCCGTACAGCGTGCCGATACTCAGATGCCTGTATGGATGACTCGCAGGTAGGGCGCCTATAAGCGTGGACAGGGCGTTGATGCGCACTGCCTCTGGTTCGTAGTCATCGGCGACCAGGGCAAGAAGTGCCAATCGCGATTCGCTTGATTCAGTTTCGCTTTTAGTTGTTTTACGTGCTGTCATGTTGGCTACCATGGTTATTATCTCGGTTACTGTCTGTGTCGAAGATCACCTTGCTGTTCAAGATCGCATCATATGCCATTGTAAGCCCCCTATATTCAATAGAGACCGACCGATGGCTCGTTTTATGTTTGTTTTAGGAATCCGTGTTTATCCTGTCCATAAAACATGAATATCCTGCAAGCGTTGTATTTCTGATGCAGATCGGGATGTTTGGGATGTTACCACCCTTTCTGAGATAGGAAGCAGACTGACACCAACCTGTTCTCGATTATCACCCTATCTCGTGTCGGCTCGGTCTGCCCGGCCGAAAACTAACATCTCAATTGGATCAGAAATACCGGGACCCATCGCCGATCAGCCCGCTTGCATTGCAACAGAGTCTTTGCCGAGAGCGCGCCCTTCTGGGCATATGGAGTTATTGAGAGTGCGAAGGCAGACAGCAGAGTAAGACAATCTCCGCCACACGCTTCACCAGCCGCCACGCGACAGGAGTACGCGGGCAGATGCGAGAGAACTTCCCCCGCGACCGATACGCCAGACGATCCCTGCTCGGCGTCAGCTACAACCTCTATCGCCTCTGCCTGCCGCAGGAACAACAGGGTTCCCAAAAGGTTCGGCCCGTTCGGGTATGGCATCATGACAGAACCATGCCGCGCGCCCCGCTCTATGCTCTTGCCCTCACCATGCTCTCCTCCATTGCCTTCGCCCAAACTGCTCTGCAGCCTGGCATAGAAGCGCCGTCCAGCCATCTCCTTCTCAAAGGCAACCTCGTCACCCCAGACGGCGTAATCCAAAACGGCTGGCTTGACATCGCCAACGGCCACATCCTGCACATCGAGCATGATCGGCCCGACATCCCAGGCGCACAAATCCTAGAAACCAACGATCTCGTCTTCCCCGGCTTCATCGACCTGCACAACCACCCCAGCTTCAACGTCTTTCCCCGCTGGACGCCACCCCACAAGTTCCCCAATCGCTACGCCTGGCGCGACTGGCACATCTATCAGCAGCAATTGGAAAGCAAAGCCCGCGCCCTGCAAGCCGACCCAGCCAACTTCTGCGACATCGATGAATATGTCGAAGTCAAAGCCCTGATCGGCGGTACAACATCCATCATCGGCCTGGGCTCAAGCAATCCCGATCATCCTTCGCCCGACTGCCTGCGCGGCCTGGTGCGCAACCTCGATCACTACACCGGCTTCTACGGCCATGCCCTCGACCAGGAACGCATCGCCAACTCCATCGGCATCCTGCCCCGCGATATGGACGCCTCCACCGCCGCCCTGCGCCGCCGTCAAATTGAAGACGGAGACATCGACCTGCTCTGCATCCACATAGCCGAAGGCCTGCCGACCGACTTGGAATCCTCTCAGGAACTCGACATGCTCGAAGCCCACGGCCTGCTCACGCCCCACACCGCGCTCATCCACTCCGTAGGCCTCTCGCCCAGCCAGCTAGCCCGTATTCATCGCGCCGGAGCCTCCATCGTCTGGTCCCCGCGCAGCAACTTCGAGCTCTACGGTCAAACCGCCAACGTCGCCGCAGCCTTTCGCCAAGGCGTCACCATATCTCTAGCTCCCGACTGGTCGCCGACAGGCTCCGACAACATGTGGGAAGAGATTCAGTACGCATATCAAGTCAACGCCTCGGACCTCAACGTCTTTTTCACCGGCCACCAGCTACTCGAAATGGCCTCGAGCGTTCCAGCCCGTGTCGCCCGCATTGACGACAAAGTCGGCACCCTTGCTCCAGGGATGTTGGCCGACTTTTTCTTGATTAAACCACCGGCAGAACTTGATACCAACTTGTTCGACGCAATCCTTACCCAGAAAATAACTGCCATCGATCTCGTCGTGATTGACGGCGTTCCCATCTACGGCGACGCATCCATGCTCAAGTCCCTGAACATCGCCACCGAGCCGCTTCATCTCTGCGGCGTAGACAAAGCCCTCAACTCCGCAGCCCTGCCCAACGGCCCATTCGCAGCCGTAGAAGCGCGCCTCAGCACAAAGATGAAATCCCTCGGCACCGAACTGGGACCACTCGACTCTTGCCCCAAATGAGATCGGCAAGCAAAGCCGCTAACTCGAATAATCCGGCGGCCGAACCAGCAGCTCTCCATCCTTCACCACCGACTCAAACACCCGCGCCTTCAACTGCGAGCTCTGATCCGTAACCCCAGTCTTCACATCAAAGGCCCATCCATGAAACGGACACACCACCTTACCGTCCTCAATCATTCCCTGCCCCAGCGGCCCCTCGCTATGAGGGCAAAAGTTATCCAGCACCGAAATCTCCCCATGCACCCGCGCCACGCACAGCCGCCCGCCAGCCATCTCGCAGACCTCGCCCTCGGCAGGCAGCTCGCTCTCGGCACAGATCCGTATCATCTCCCGCATTCTCTCGTCGCTCCTCAAAACTCCTCTCCATCCTAGCTGAAACATCGCATATCCCAAGCGCGATACCATCGAATCAGCGCAGTACAATCGATAGGCCACCAAGAAGAATGTCCACCACCAAGCCATCCCGTCCCAACAGATCCGGCCCCAAGAAATCCGAACCCAAGACTTCCAGGCCCACAAAGCCTTCCATCGAGCCGCGCTCCCAAACCGCATCCGCCTTCGACAAGGCCATGCACGACCTGCGTCACACTCCAGGAGCCTTCCCCAATGTTTCCCTACGCTGGCTCCTGAGCGCCGCCGCAATCGCCATCCTGGGAGCCATTTTCTGCGCCTGGCTCACGCTCTGCTTGCTCTACTGGCAAGGCAGTTGGCAGCTCCTCTACCACCCCAAAGCGGCAATCGTGAATACGCCATCCAGCGCAGGCCTTCCCTTCGAGACAATCCACTTCGCCTCGACAGAAACCGGCGCCAACCAACTCACCGGCTGGTGGATCCCGTTGCCCAATTCCCGCAACACAGTCCTCTATCTCCACGGCGCAGACGGCAATCTAAGCGACACAGTTCCTACCCTCGCCGCGCTCCACGCGCAGAATCTCGCCATCTTCGCCATCGATTACCGCGGCTATGGCCAAAGCCAGCCCATCCGCGACGCAGGCCATCCCAACGAAAAGCAGCTTCGCCAGGACGCAGAATGGGCCCTCACCTGGCTAACCCTGACCCGCAATATCCCAGCCAAGACCCTCGTTGTCTACGGAACCGGCCTGGGAGCCAACCTGGCCGCAGAGCTGGCAGCCGATCACAGCGAGCTAGCCGGCATCCTCCTCGACCAACCGCAGCAAGACCCGCTCGCCGCCATCTTCAACGACTCTCGCAGCCATCTAGTCCCCGCTCACTGGCTCGTCAAAGATCGCTACGATCTCAACGCAGCAGCAGCCTCGCTGCGCATCCCATCCATTTGGGTTCTAGCGCAACAGAATGCAGGCAAACAGCCGTCACAAATCCCCTCCGCCTATCAGGCCGACCCAAGCAAGAAGACCGCAGTCTGGCTCAACCCACCCACCACCTCAGACCCGCACTTCGCAGAAAGCCTTCACCGCTGGCTCGACGACCTGCCCGTTGTTTCACCTGGCAGTAGCTGAACCTAGCAGGAGGGGGCCCCGTCTAGCTACAACCATTAGACTTGTGTGGATAAGGGTGGAAGATGATGGTAGTGCGTAGGATAGGTATCGCGTTGTCCGGGATGGTGGTTGCAGTTGCGCATGTCGGCGCTCAAAATGCGAAAGTTCCAGGGCAGAGCGCTCTGAACAATGGAGCTATGATCCGTGTTGAGCTCGCAGAGAATACTGTAAAAGCAGGTGCGCCAGTGGTAGTGAAGGTGTCCGTTTTGAATCACTCAGATGACGTACTGCTCTTATCATCGGAGGTCGGCGTGTCGTTGTTGGATAGCGAAGTATTTGACGGCAATGGAAAGACTCCGTTGGAAACCGAAATGGGATGTAAAGTTCATCTATCTAAGAAATGTGGTCCAAAATATGGAAGCGTAGCAGTAGGGAAGAGAACTGGCCTGGAGCTTCGCCCTCACAAGGAATATAGCTATACTGTTACGCTAAGTAATGAATATCGGTTGGATCAGCCGGGAGTATATTCCATTGTTTTCAAGGAGGATCGATTCAGATTGTACCAGGTACCTCCAGGTGGTGACCTCTCTGTGCTAGGTCAATATAACCATACAAACGTTGGCCCGGTGCGATCGAATACCGTCAAAGTCGAGGTGACTCCGTAGAGTTCTCATACGCGCTTTCGGTCACTACGCATACCGAATCTGACTGCCATCTGCGCACGAGATGCTCCAACCCTCATCTCGGCTTCAATTTGCTAGCGTCCTACTTCCCCGCCATCGACCGCTCAATCAGCCGCGTAGTCGAGTGCCCAGGCACAATCGGCACAATGGCCACCTTGCCGCCCCACGACTTCACTTCCTTCGCGCCCACCACCGTGTCCTCGTTGTAATCGCCGCCCTTCACGATCACATCCGGTCGCGAAGCCAGAATCAGCTCCAGCGGAGTAGGCTCGCCAAAGATCGCCACAGCATCCACCGAAGCCAGCGCCGCCAGCACCCGCGCCCGCGCCTGCTCCTCGACCACCGGCCGGCTCGGCCCCTTCAACCCGGAAACTGAAGCATCGCTGTTGATGGCCACAATCAGCCGGTCGCCCAGCCGACGCGACTGCTCCAGCACAGTAATGTGCCCCACATGCAGCAGGTCGAAGCAGCCGTTGGTAAAGACCACCCGCTCACCATTCGCCCGCCAAACCGCCACGCGGCGCACCAGCTCATCCCGCGTCAAAACCTTATCTTCAGCATGCAGCGCAATATCCGGAGCTAGCGCCGCCAGCAGCTCATGCTTCTCCACCGGAACCGTGCCCACCTTGCCCACCACAATGCCCGCCGCCACATTCGCCAGCTGCACCGAAGGCTCAATCGCCAGCCCGGAAGCCAGGCAGAGCGCCAGCACCGAAATCACCGTATCGCCAGCACCGGAAACATCGAAGACCTGCCGCGCCACCGCCGGAGCCAGAAACCGGTTTCCAGGCCGAATCACCGCAATGCCCTTTTCGCTCAGCGTCGCCGTCAAGTATTCGAGATCGAACTCCCCAACCATCCGCTCGCCCGCCGCCAGCATCGCCTCAAGATTGTGCACATCCTCCCGCGAAGCAACAGAAAGCTCGCTGAGATTCGGGCAAATCGTCGTCGCGCCCTTATACCGGCTAAAATCCGCAGTCTTCGGATCCACCAGCACCGGGATCCCCTGCTTGCGCGCCGCCGCAATCACCGCCTGGCACAGCTTGGGAGCCAGCACACCCTTGGCATAGTCCGAAAGCACAACACCATGACATTGCGGCAGCACTTCCAACACCCGAGCCAGCAGACGGTCATGATCGGCCTCCGCGCGCGCGCCGAGATTTTCGCTATCCAGCCGCAACATCTGCTGCCGTCCGCCCACAATCCGCGTCTTGGTAATCGTCGGAAATCCATCGCACGAGACAAACGCCGGGTCGATCCCATTCGATTTGAGACTGCCAGCCAAAAGCCGCTCATCCGCATCGCCGCCAGTAAATCCAACCAGCGAAACGCTCGCTCCCAGCTTGGCCAGATTCATAGCCACATTGGCCGCGCCGCCCGGCTGCTCGCTCTGGTGCGTAGCCCGCACCACCGGCACGGGAGCCTCCGGCGAAATCCGCCCCACATCGCCCCAGATGTACTTGTCCAGCATCACATCGCCCAGCACCAGCAGCCGCTTCGCCGGCCACTCCTGCTCGATCTTGCCGATCACCTCATGCAATTGCTGAATCAAGCCACACCCGCTTCCTTGGTTTCCGCCGCCTCAGCCTGGGACGCAATCCAGTCCAGCTCCAGCCAGTCGCAAAGCATATGCCCAGCCAGAATATGCGCCTCCTGAATGCGCGCCGTATCCCGCGAACCCACGGCAAAGAGATGATCCGCCAGCGCTCCCATCCTGCCGCCGCCGTCGCCGGTAAAGGCCACCGTCGTTACGCCGCGCTCTTTGGCCGTCTCCAGCGCAGCCACAACATTCCGGCTGTTCCCAGAGGTCGAAATCCCCACCAGCACATCGCCCGGCCTGGCCATCGCCTCCACCTGCCGCGAGAACACCGCCTCATAGCCGTAATCGTTGGCCACAGCAGTCAAAATCGAAGTATCCGTGGTCAGCGCAATCGAAGGCAGCCCCTTCCGCTCGCGGCGAAAACGCCCCACGATCTCCGCCGCAAGATGCTGCGAATCGCCAGCGCTGCCGCCATTGCCGCACCACAAAATCTGGTTGCCGCGATGCAAAGCCGCCGCCATCGCCCGCGCAATCCCCTCCAGCAACTCCTGCTGATCCTTCACGCTATGAATCACAGTCAGGTGCTCGACGATCGCCTTGCCGAAAACTGTCTCTCGATCCGGATGGTTTGCCATGCACTCCTTCAAGGGGTTGGAATACCGCAAGGAAAGTGTTGTCATCCTGAGCGTAGCGAAGGATCCGCTTCTCCATCGCCAAACCCTCCCAAAAAACTACGCGTGTTCCCGACGCAATTAACTTATTTATCATAGCCGGGTGAAGATCGAGCCAAAAGCCCCCTTGTCGCATTCTGAACCCCAAGCCCTGCAAACCAGCGATTTCCGTTCCCGCCTGAAGACTGTTTTCCTCGACCGCGACGGCGTCATCAACCGCAAAATGCCCGAAGGCCAATACGTGACCGGCTGGGAACATTTCGATCTGCTTCCCGGCGTTCCAGAAGCCATCGCCCAACTCAACCAAGCCGGATTGCGCGTCCTGGTCGTCACTAACCAGCGCGGCGTAGCCCTCGGCCTCTACACCGCCGCCGCCGTCGACGCCATCCACGCTCAGCTCCAGCAAGATCTCGCCAAAGACGGCGCACGAATCGACAGCTTCTACTTCTGCCCCCACGACAAGCGCCAGTGCAACTGCCGCAAACCCTTACCCGGCCTCTTCGAACAAGCACAAGCCCAATTCCCTGAGATAGATCCAGCAACGAGCTTAATCATCGGCGACTCTCTCTCCGACATCGAGTTCGGCAAGAATCTGAACCTGAAAACCATCTTCATCGAAGGCGATATAGCCCACCGCGAGCACCAAAAACCGGGAGCCTCCAAAGCCGCCGAACTAGCCGATCTGCGCTTCCCGTCGCTGCCCGCAGCCATCGACTACCTGCTATCCATTCCCACCGTCTCTAATTGACGGAACAAATACCCTTCAGAAGACCCCAACATACCGCATAATGGCAATAGAGGTTCCCGATGGAAGGCTTCTGGACGGTGGAATTCGGCAGTAACGCCGGTGTCTACACAGGTGGTGTGCTCATCTTCAGCGACGGGAAAATTGCCGGCGGAGACGCAGGCTACTATTACCTCGGTACCTACGAAATGACTGGCAAAACCACCTTCAAGGCAACTCTTCAAATGAAACCGTTCATAGAGGATGCCAAAAGCATCTTCAAGACCAAGCGCAAAACATTCACGCTCGACCTGGAAGGGGATGTCAAAGATCAGAATCATGCCATCGCCCGGGGTAGACCCAAAGAAATGCCCGACTTCGGTGTCGGATTAGTCCTAAAGCGCAGAGAAGAAGCGGTTGCAGCGTAGCGCAGGCAACCATGGACGACCGGCAATCCCAAAAACCGCGCGCCGCCATTGAAGATGTCCTCGAGGATTTGGACAAACGCCGCGCCTCCTTCGAGAACTTCTGCCAGGAAACAAAATCTCATCTTGAGAAATGTCTCAACGACGCCGAAATCCCATTTCAATCCATCCGATCGCGTGTCAAAGACAAAGCTAAAGTCAGAAGCAAGTACTCCGACCCCTCCAAAGCAGACAAGTACTTTTCTCTCGACGACCTTACCGACATCGCTGGGCTTCGGGTCATTACGTACTACGAAGACGATGTCGACCGCATAAAGGAACTCATCGAATAGGAATTTGACATTGATTCCGCCAATTGTGAAGATAAGCGCCTTCCGGACAATCCGGAAACCTTCACCTATCACGCTTTGCATCTCGTCGTTTCATTGAAGCCGGAAACTCTCGGTAAAAGAGCCCACAAGCAGTTTTCCGGCATTCGCGCCGAGATTCAGATCACTTCGATCCTGCGCCACGCGTGGGCCGAGATCGAGCACCGCTGGTATGACCTCAAAGATTCCTTCCCACCCACGGTAAAACGCCGCTTCGCCCGTCTTTCCGCACTGATCGACCTCGCAGACGAGCAATTCGTAGAACTCCGCTAGGAGTGGTCGCAGATCAAGGCGTCCGTAGACCGTGGCATCGAGGGCGGTTTCGTGGATATACCGATAGACGCCCAATCTCTAAGGTCCTTCATTGAACAAGAGCCGCTGGTTCGTGAAATCGATCGAGAAATCGCGGATGCTCTCAGAATGGAGATTCCAGTTTATGAAACGCAACCCGAAGTTAACATTTTCTTCTCGGAGGGAGGCTTACGAACAGCTGGTCTATATACAGTTAGTAGCCTCCGGGAATCGCTAGAATTACATCGTCATGAGGTGGTTCAACTCGCAACCCAGTTGCAAAATCCGAGTCCTTACAATGGATTCTGCCTCTCGCTCCTGGCCTCTATTCTTAACCTAGGAATCAGCTTCCCTGAAAAAGGCTAGCTTCACACCTTGGTCCGTTCTAATCGCCAATCGCCGCTAGCGTCTCGTAAGTCTCAGTAATGCCAGCCTCCAGCTCCGTCATTGGCCCCGCGTAGCCAAGCTCGCGCAACGCAGTCAGATCGGCCTCAGTGAAGTGCTGGTAACGCCCTTCGAGGTCCGCCGGAAACGGAATGTACTCGATCGGGCATTCGCCATGCACCGTCATCAGCGACTTGGCTACATCGTTGAAAGTACGGCTCTTACCCGAACCGGCATTGGCCAAACCTCGGTATATCTTCGGCGTCTCTCCAGCCTTGGGAGCATACGGCCCGATCTGCGCGAAAAACATATTCAGCCGCGCCAGATCGCGAACATAGACAAAATCCCGGCGCTGCTCGCCGTCCCCATAACCACCCGTGCCGCCAAAGAGCTTCACCTTGCCCTGTTCCTTCATCTGCTTGGTGAAGTGGTGGATCACCGAAGCCATCCTACCCTTATGCTGCTCGCGCGGCCCATAGACATTGAAGTAGCGCAGGCCAACAGCAGTGATCGGAACCCGGCCCAAAGCCAGCTCGTTGCGGAAATAGTGATCGAAAACCAGCTTCGAATACCCGTAGATATTCAGCGGGCGCTCGTTTTCGATGGTCAACGTAAACCGGCCCGGCCCGCTCAATCCGTAAACCGCAGCAGTTGAAGCAAAAACTAGCGGCGTGCCCGCATGTATAGCAAAATGAAGCACTTCCTTTGTATATTCAAAGTTATTATCCAGCATGTACACGCCATCGTCTTCCAGCGTGTTCGAACAAGCGCCTTGATGAAGTATCGCTTCAATCTTGCTGATTCCAAGAGAGTTCTCGCGAACGGCGCGGCGAAATTCGCGCTTATCCAGATAGTCCACGTAACGGGCGCCATGCAGGTTTTGGAACTTCCTGGCGTTGGCGAAATTATCCACAATCAGGATGTCGGTAATGCCATGCGCGTTCAGTTCGTGGACAATGTTGCTGCCGATAAATCCCGCTCCGCCGGTGACGATATACATTTTTGAACTCTCTCCTGAGGGTAATGGGAACCGCCGGTTCCGTCAGCATCTGGAATGTCAATAGAAGCGGTGCAATTGCAGGTCAGTCCACGCGCATCGATGAGCGCTAATTCAATTCCCGGCCGGCAAAACGGAATGGACCGCGGCGGCCATCTCATCGACCGTAATCGACGTAAGACATTTCCGGTTTTCGACTACGCAAGTCTCAAGGTTGCAGCCAAAGCAGTTGACCTTATGATAAATGACCCGGTGCTGCGGCCCCGCCGGGTACCAGACTCCAGGAAAACCGCGCGCCGAGAAGGCAATCACGCAGGGAACACCTGCGCAAGCCGCCAGATGCATCGGCCCCGAATCCGGCCCCAGAAACACCTGAGCGAACTCAAACACAGCCGCAGTCTCCCGCGGGCTCAGCTTGCCGCAAAGATTCACCTTCGGCCCAGCCCAATCGCGGGCAGCATATTCACTCACCTCGGCATCCTCTTTGGCGCCGATCGAGGCCAGCCCGTAGCCTGGATAGTCAACGCCGAGCTTCGTCACCAGCGCCCTCCAGTTCTCCTGGCCCCAATCCTTGGCCTGCATCTTGGTTCCAGGACCGCAAACAATCAGCGGCTTGCCAGCCAGTTCGCCCAGAGCCGATCGGGCTGCATTGGTTTCGGCTGGAGTAAGGCGCAAGCTCCAGCTCTCAAGCTTTTCCACCTGCGCGTCTCCCAGCGCTCGCACGGTTCTTGCCAGCCGTACAGCCTCAGCCTGGTACATTCCCGTCGCCGGATCGGCGATTCGAATCAGATTCGCGGCTTCCGGCGCACCCACGATCCGCTTCACCCCGCCCGCCAGACGAAAAAACCATTTGTCCCGCGAAACCGCCTTCAGCCCTCGAACCGGCATCAGGTACGCCAGCACATCCGGCTTGAAACGCC
>Ga0364919_10029_pt2 | contig 74973 bp, 70 predicted proteins | sample SorcelJu500001C7_2_FD_206953 | JGI IMG/M metagenome (GOLD analysis project Ga0364919, IMG submission 206953) | Enriched cells from Trout Bog Lake Hypolimnion, Wisconsin, USA - BchlTB.June20.5000.01.C7 | ecosystem: Environmental > Aquatic > Freshwater > Lake > Hypolimnion/Profundal zone | place... | reverse complement strand
CAAACCGATTTGCGGATCTCGATGCCCGTTTCCGGGCCGGGTATTTTGGCTTCTAGGAGAGTCTGCAACGTGGCCATAAACTTTCAACCTCCCTCAAGGTTCGTTCCACCAGAAGATTGCGTGAAACTTGAACGGGTAAGCGCGAGGATGATGCGGGTTGACCCTGCAACAACCTCTTGGTCAAAACGTTCTTGATGATACCTGTCTCCGTGTATGCGTCCAGGAAGTTGGCCCCAGCCAACAAGCCGTTCTTCCAGAAGATCTGCATGAACTTCAGCCCTTCAGACCATGTTTCCGTCCGGTCATAGTCCTGCACTGATCCAATCCCCACAAAGTCCATATTCATGAAGTGGCTGATGCAGTGCGGAATGTTTCCTGCGAACTCTTCGACTAGCCCGGCCATGTTCCTGCCCGCGGTGCGCCCCTGGTAGCGCGCGTTGGCCCAGAGGCCAATAACCTGTTGCTCGCCCGAGAGGAGATTCCTGCCCTGGGCAACATCTCCGGCAGCGTACACGCCAGATGCGCTGGTTTGCATATGTTCGTCTACCAGGATTCCCTGCCGGCTCTCGACACATTTGCGATCGACGAAGCTGGTATTGGCGCGAACACCGATACACATGATCAGAAGATCGGCATCCTCGCCCTCGGCGCTGTTCTGGAAGTACGCGCGAATGCCGTTAGGAGTTTCTTCCACTTTGGCGATGCCGGCGCCAAGTCTGAACTTGATTCCCTTCTGCGCCAGGCGACTTTCGATAACAGAGGCGCAGTCGGGATGAGCGGCCAACGGAAATACATGCTCGGCCAGATCGGCGAGGCACACCTCCATGCCCAGCATCTGGAATAGCTCCACCATCTTGATGCCGACCAGCGATGCACCGACGACGATAGCCTTCTTGGGCTTGGCCGCCAGCACCTCCCCAAGTCGAATCGCGTCATCGACAGTCCGCATAGTGTAGATTCGGCTCGATTCCCCTCCCTCGATTGGGGGAATAAACGGAGACGCGCCCGTCGCAATCAGGCACTGGTCGTATTTGACTTCAAAACCAGCCTCGTTTGCCACCAGTTTAGCTTCGGTGTCCAAGGCGACAATCGGAGAGTTGGAATGTAATTCCGCTCCATAAAGCCGGTGGAAGGTTTCGTCGCATCCATACGGAAAAAGACCGTCGAACGTGATTTTTCCGGCAAGGTAGTACGTGGTAAGCGTGGGGTTGTAGACCGGCCACTTGCTGTCCGAGAAAATGTGAACTCTTCCGCGATATCCGCTCTCGCGGAGGGCTTTCAGGCATTCAGCGCTGGCGCACCCGTTACCTAGAATCGCAACCGCGTTCTTTTCCTTCGCCAACATGTGCACCCCTGCTGCGAGTACATCTCATCCGGTGGCCGGGTCGAGATCTACCCACACCTTCACCGTCCACTTGCTAAGCCAGTTAGAGCTGCGAATCAGACGGCCAGACTATATGTAATATGCCTCTAGCATGTCAAGTGTGAAAAGACCAAAGATTTTGCGTGGTTCGGCACCCGACAATCTACAGTAGTCCGCAACCCTAGGAGCTGAAAATCAGCAGATTGTTATTGGCCTCGGTTCTTTGAGAAAGATGGATAAAAGGCAAGCTTAACGCCGCTATTGCACGGCCAGCACCTTAGCCTGACGGAAATACCTAGACATTGCTATGTCTTCTACCTGTCAAATATTTTTATCGATCACTTCGTTACCTTTGTTGATCCGGCTGAAGTTCTCATCCCATTCACCCTTAATCATCCTTTCAAGAAGCCATGTATCGCCCCTATCTTCCAGAACTTCAAATCCGAGCAAGGAAGCTATTTCCTGACAAGTCGCTATGCAACGTTGCCGGTCGGGCATGCCGGTATCAATAAACATAAGATAGCGATATTCCTTGAACATCAGGTCGTAGATGTGTTTCGTCTTCTTTGGGCCGTATTTGTTCGATGTACAACGATACTCGGTAAGCAAGTCCTTGGGACTATCGATCCAACCTTTGCTTAAGTAATAGACCCCTTTTTGTCGCTGGTGATTCTGCCCAGATTTACTCAAGAGAATGGCGATGCAGTCTTCCATCTCTGGAATAATCAAATCAGCCGTAGTTGCTTTTAGACCGATAACCGCATTGCCGCAACATCCATACCCAATCAGAATCTCGTCTGCATCGTGCTGGTTATCTATTTCATCTTGAAGCTTTACACGCAACTTTTTAGGATCATTATGGTATTCACTGGAAATACAGACAAGCGGATAGGAAATGCCTAGCTTCGAAAAGAGGTCGTTGATTTCATTCTCGAACACCTGACAACAAATCAAGACTCTTTTCATCTATCCAGCCTCCGCTAGATTATTATCCATTTTTCACTTTGTGCACAGAATATAAGTACTGACTCAGACGTCCGCAAGTCAGAAGATATTCCGACTCGCGTCACTGCGAAGCGGCAGGCTTCATCGGTCCTAGTGATGTCGAGAATTGCAGTCTTGCTGTCGAATGTTCAGGAATGACAATGATTACAACACCCACGCTAAAGCCCAAATATTGACTCTGGTGTTGGAATCCAGACGGCTATTTGTTGCACTGATAAGACTCGCCGGATTCTGGGCAGCAACAAATCGTAAAGCAACGCACGTATGGCGTCTGTCGGGAGTGATTCGTTATGCTTGCTTTGCGGTGTCGACCATCGCCTTCAGGTTCTCCAGCGGCGTCGCAGGCGCGACCCCGCACCCCGCCATAAGAACGTATCCGTCCTTGCCGCCCTGCTGGAGACACTTCAAGGTTTCCTTCTTCACGTCCTCGACCGTCCCGTTGAGAAGAATGTCGCAGGGATCAACATTGCCCCCTACTCCGCAACGACCAGCAACGCGCTGCTTCGCTTTGCCAAGGTCCATGCATTGATCAATGTTAAGAATGTTCGCTCCGGTTTCGGCCATCATGTCCAGGATCGGCTCCGTATTGCCGCAAACATGGAGTATCGTCGGCATCTTCAGGTCCTTCAGAACGCGCCGGACGTGGGGAAGTGCCATTTCGCGGTACATCTTGGGAGAGATCATGCTCGACGAACTAACCGGGTCTGGCAGGAAGAGGCAATCCGCGCCGAACTCTTCGGCAGTCTTGGCGAACTCAGCAACCACCGAGCTTACCTTATCGAGGAGTTTTTCGACCAAAGGCCGGTCTTTTATGGTGGCTGCCATCAACTTCTGCACACCAACGATTCTGGCACAGGTGGTGAAGGGGCCTTCCATCCCAGCTACGATCGGAACCTCTCTCCCGGGAGCCTTCGCCAGTTTCTCGATCAAGCTATACGTGAGCAGGAACCTGCAACCCTTGTGGACGTCAGGCAAGTGAAGCGCTTCGACGTCGGCTGCACTATTGATTGGGATCGGCTCGACTGCCGGCATAGACAAAGAAAAGTTGATCTCACACCCAAACGCTTCAGGGACTACCAATGAGTCGAAATAGGCGAATAGGGCATCTATGCCCGTTAGTCTTTGTGCCTCTAGCTGGGCCTTCGCCATTGCGTCGGCATCATAGATCAGCGTCCGGAACGGAATTCCGCATTGCCTTGCCACCCAGCCGGATATCGTAGGCATCACTGGAACCTGCTCCGCTTCCTGCAACGCCATAGCACTCCTGAATGCCTCGAAACGCGTGCTCATTCGATCATCTCCTCTGTCGCTGGACAGCAGCTGCGCGCTGCCTCCGTTTGTTTTCCGTCAGGGTCGCTTCCATCTATAAACCGATAGCTTTTGTCGATATTTTGCCATTCTACTCCTCCCCTCGACGACCACCGGAAATCCGTTGGAGTCCTCTCGGCACGACTCGCAGAATGCGACTTTGCGAACCACGCGTCTCAAGGTGAGTTCTGCACTTACGTAAACGAACTCCCAGAAGTAATGTGCTCTGGGGGCCGGAGACAGTCCATTGTGCTGACTCGAGTTCAGCGGGCACCGGATAGCCGATCGCTGAGTGGGGACGCTTGTGGTTGTAGATTTTCTCAACGGACTCGGGTATCGCGGCGAGTGCCGAAGCCAGATCGCGATACTCATTACGTAAAACCTCTTCGTACTGCAACGTCTTCATGAATGATTCGCACGCCGCGTTGTCCCACCTAAGTAATAGAAAATGCAGCAGCGCGGCGCGATCAACATCGTTGAAGTCACCAGAAGCCATATCTGCGACTGCTCTTCCAATCCCGCTAGAAGCTAGCCCGAGAACCGTTTATACTCGCATGTGTATTCAAGATGGAATTTTGAAGAAAGGATGTCTGCTGCAGTGGCTTGTGCTTGGCGTGACCCCGAGGGCGAATGTCCGGCCAGGAACTTGTTGACAACCGGGAACAACTGGTAATTACCAGCCGTGACAAACAGAATTAAATGGACAAGCCAAAATACGAGCGGACACCACGAGAGGCAGGGACATGGCAAAGAGCGTAAATAAGGTCATTTTGATAGGGAATTTGGGCAAAGATCCAGAGCTGAAGCACACCAGCAGCGGCACCGCCGTGGCCACCATGACGATTGCCACCAACGAGCGCTTCAAGGACAAGAGCGGCGAGTGGCAGGACCGCACCGAGTGGCACAACGTAGTGCTCTGGCAGCGGTTGGCTGAGATCGCCAGCGAGTACCTGAAAAAGGGGCGCTCGGTTTACGTCGAGGGCCGTCTCCAGACACGCTCGTGGGAAGACAAACAGGGACAGAAGCGCTACACCACTGAGATTGTCGCCAGCGACCTGGTCCTGCTCGGCGGCGGACGCGGCGAAGAAGGTGGCGGACGCTCCTCACGCGGCGGCGAGTTTGACCAGAGCGGTCATGGTGACTTCGACTCTGCTCCCGCACGCTCCACCGAAATCACGGATGACGATATTCCGTTTTAGGATTGACAAGTCAGTTGATGGGCTATCGCACCCAGCCCTGCAAGAAATTCGAGACGCCCATGGTGGAATACCGCTGTGGGCGTCTCGTTCATCATCAAACAGAAATCATTTCTTTGACCGCTCCCCATAAGTCGCTGCAAGCTTCTGGGTAGATGCTCTTGTAGGACTTGCCGAAGGCCGGCAGAACAAGAGCAAGCGACATCAAAGCCACTTGACTGGCCTTTGTATCACCTTAGGCTCAGGCTCCTTGGCTAGACGCTAAACCTGGCGATGAGTAGCGGATTCATGGCTTGCCCGCGCGGAACGGAGCGGTAGCAAGTTCCGCATGAGGCGCCCAGAGTTCCCATGCGCGAATCACGACCCCCTCGTTTACTTTGTTTACGTTTGCGGCTTCGGCGGCGTTGAGGAATTTGGGATTCCCGAGAGCGAGCGCCTGGGCCTCAACTTGCGCGTCCAGTTGGGTGTAGATAGCGCGGAAGACTGCCGTTCTGACGTCGGGAGCCGCAACCGCCATGCCATGCCCGCGCATCAACGCGACCGGACCGCTGCCGAGAACCTTCGCCAGCGCAGCACCTGCTTCTATGTCGTGGATTAGTACCCCGTTGTTCTCTCCCTTGACATCGCGAATTTCAAATACAGGAACCTGCTGGGGGAGAAATCCGGCCATGTGCATGATGGGACGCAGCGGAACATTGACGGTGCCAAATGGAACCACCGTAATTGAGTGGCTGTGGACCACTGCCTGCACGTCGGGACGGGCGCGATAGATTTCACCGTGGATGAAGCGCTCGCCATACATTCTTTTGCCGCGCGGATCGATGGGCTGGCTGTTTTCGTCGAACTCAAAAATTTCTTCTTTGGTTGCCAGCGCCGGAGCGAGCGAGCGCGCCATGTAGAAGTGCTTGGGATTCTTTACCGAGCGGACGCTGACGTGTCCAAAACCGTCTAGGACTCCCTGATCAAAGAGGATGTGGTTCGCAACCACGAGTTCCGCGATGCGCTGCTCATCGGTGTCCGCGAGCGACTGCGCGGCGGAGGCCGGAGAACTGGTGTGCTGAGCGAAGACGAAAACAACAGTCACTAACAAGATGAAAGCTACAACCGTGGCAAACCAAAAATAATGGCGGCGATGGGTAGATCGCGGCGACCTCACTTCGGGCATGGATATCCTCCTGGGAGCGTTCGGCACTTATTCCTTTGAGTTCCGGCCGCGCGGATTGCACGTGCCGGGCTACCACCCTATACAACTGGTCGGCGATAGCCCACGAACTGTAGCACACGAGGTCGAAAATTTCGCCGCATTCCTGAAGTAAGTACGGCTTAGTGTGGACTACCGCCGGCGAACCAAACGGTGCGGGAATGCCCTCGTCACCGAAAGCACGGGCAACGATGTCTCCATTTAGAATGCGTACGCTGGGTCCGGCGGCCACTCGGGGGGAAAAAGTTTGGCTGCGCGCGCTGAATCCAGCTTAACGCCCGCGATTTCCGCCGCATGAGCCAGTACTGGGTCTAGGCCGTTGGCAAGATCTGTTGCAGTCGGAAGGATGATCTCATCGGGCATCACGCCGACGTGCTCAAGGCGCTTTCCATCCGTCATCACTAAATCAGCCTGGGTCACCAGAGCTTCGTATGTGTATACCGGGTCTATTCCCGTTTGGTGGTTATAAAATATCCCTTCCATCGTCGCGCCGGAGGTGTGATCGCCCAGAACGGTTCCGCGCCTTTCAATCTGCACCAAGCGCGCAAGCAGTTCTGCTCCTGAGGCCGAGCTGCTGTCGACAAGGACGATGATCCGTCCGGTGAAAGCGTTGCGGTGAGTGCCCTTTGCCATGACGGCGGTCGTTTTGTCCCGCTTCACTCGATCAGCGATCTTAACATCGTGATTGAAGAGCCCACCAACCCAGTTCGCAAGGCTCTCTTCCTCTCCACCGGGACATCCTCGCACATCGATAATGAGCGTCTTGTGTCCGCGTGCCTTTTCCAATATTCCTTGTACATTGAGTTCTGTTTGAAGAAATTCAGGAACCTTTACGATCATCAGTTCCGGCCCTATCTCTGCGTAGCGCACCTGCATAAAGTGCATCGCGTCCTCTGCCGTCAGTCGCGCGCGCCACGAGTCTCGTCCTGTCACATCGCCAATGTCGAGAATCGTCTTGGTCTTCCGCACGCGAGATTTCACCCAGATCTTTCGAAGCTTGCCTGAGGGCGAAAGAATATCCACTTGCAGACCGCCTTGTGGCGATAGCATGAAAGCGTAATCCAACTTCCAGAGATCATCCCGGGTAGGAGCGAATCCATCGATGGTCAACAACTGGTCGCCGGGCTTCACGCCCTGGGCTTCGGCATCACTTCCGGACTTTACCTGTACTACGTAGCATCGAGTTCCGATCATCTGCCAGCGCCAACCATTCTCGACCCGAACCGTGCGCCGCGGGGGAATGAAGAAGGTGTGCGAGTCATTCAGCGATTCTAGAACCGCAGCAATCACGAGGTAGGCTTCGTCAAAAGAGGAAGCGTGCGTTATCTTTTCCTTCGCTTCGCGGACCTTTGCATCCCAGTCGACCCCGTGCAGCTTTGGATCGTAGTAGTTCTTGCGAACGTCATTCGTCACTTGCTTCAGCATGTCCTGCGCCCGCTCACGATCAAGACGGGAAAAGTTCTGAGAGAATGCCACCGGTTCCAACAGGGCAGCTGCCACTATAAAAGCAAGCGCCTTTACAAGCACCTTGCGAGCTACGAGTTCCCACCTCATGCTTACGCTCCCATATGAAAGTGAATAATGTCAGGGGATGAATTATATATGCAGCTCCGAATCGATTTGCAGTAACCGGAAGGGCTCGGGGATTTAGTAAAGTAGATAGGCATGCCACAGACGAGTTATCGAACCAGTACATTTGCCGAGTCGGTCATCCGCCGCATGACGCGGGTAGCAAATCAGAGCGGCGCGATCAATCTTTCGCAGGGCTTTCCGGATTTCGATCCGCCTGAGGCGTTGCTGAAGGCTGCGGAGCGAACGGCGCGAAATGGGCCACACCAGTATGCCATCACGTGGGGAGCACAGGACTTTCGCAACGCGCTCGCGAAAAAGCAGTCGCGCTACATGGGCCTGCCGCTGGACCCTGACGCCAACATTGTAGTCACCTGCGGCAGCACCGAAGCCATGATGGTGGCAATGATGACCGCCTGTAATCCGGGCGACAAGGTCATTGTATTTTCGCCGTTCTATGAGAACTATGCTGCCGACGCGATTCTTTCCGGCGCCGAGCCCATCTACGTCCCGCTGCACCCGCCGGAGTTCAGCTTCGATCCTGCTGAACTGCGCCGAGCGTTTGAAGAGCGACCGAAGGCGCTGGTTCTGTGTAATCCGTCAAACCCTTCCGGAAAGGTTTTCTCCCGTGAAGAATTGCTGCATATCGCCGGACTTGCTGAGGAGTTCGATACATTTGTTTTGACCGATGAGGTTTACGAGCACATAGTTTATGCGCCGCATCAGCACACGTATTTCGCCGCACTGCCGGGGATGTTCGAGCGTACCATCTCCTGTAGCTCGCTCTCCAAAACTTACTCGATTACAGGCTGGCGGCTGGGGTATGTAATCGCGCCTCCCGCGATTGTGAACGAAGCGCGTAAGGTTCATGACTTTTTGACCGTGGGCGCGGCAGCTCCCTTGCAGGCGGCCGCGGTCACGGCACTGGAGCTGCCTGATGGCTATTACGCCGAGTTGCTTGCCCAGTACACAGAAAAGCGCGACATCTTTCTCGGCTATCTTGACCGGGCGGAGCTGAAGTACAGCCGCCCGCAGGGCGCTTATTATGTGATCGTGGATATCTCCGAATTCGGGTGGGAGGACGATGTTGAATTTTGCGAATGGCTGGCGCGCGAGGTTGGAGTGGCAGCCGTGCCGGGATCGAGCTTTTTCCACGAGCCAGTGAGACATTTGATTCGGTTCCATTTTGCCAAGCGCTCAGATACGCTGGCCGCCGCCGGTGCGCGGTTGCTGAAGCTGCGGGAAAAAGCACACGGGCAACGGAGCTGATCACGCATGGTGCTGAGGATTCAAAGGACGCTTCTTGAAAGGCTGCGGCAACATGGGGAGGAGACGTATCCGCATGAATGCTGCGGAGCTTTGGTTGGTAACTTTGACGATGATGGCAATCGGACGGTAAGAAGCGTTGTGCGATGCGGCAACATGCGCACCGACTCGCCGCAAAATCGTTACGAAATCAGTCCGGCGGAGTTGGTGCGGATTCAGCATGAGGCCAGGATGGCGGACCAGGATATTGTGGGCTTTTATCACTCGCACCCTGACCATCCCGCACAATGGTCTGCCACCGACCTGAAAGAAGCCCATTGGAGTGGCTGCTCTTATGTGATTACCAGAGTGGACGAACGGAAGGCCGATGTTACAAATTCCTTTTTACTCACGGGCGATGAAGAAGCCAAACGCTTCGAGGATGAAGTAATCGAAATTTATTAGACTGGAAGTACGTGCCGGTTGAGATTGGAGAATGCAGTGGCAACATTGGATAAGGGCGTTTCACCGACTTTAAGCAACGAGGAAGTTCTGCGCTACTCGCGACACTTGATCATGCCTGAAGTTGCCATGGAGGGGCAGCGGAAGCTGAAGGCCGCGCGCGTGCTTTGCGTTGGCGCAGGCGGGCTGGGTTCGCCCCTAATGACTTATCTGGCTGCCGCCGGAGTGGGTACGCTGGGGCTGGTGGACTTCGACGTGGTGGATTACAGCAATCTGCAGCGCCAGATTCTTCACCATACGAGCGATGTTGGCCGTTCCAAACTCGACTCGGCCGTCGACAAACTGAAGGCGATCAATCCCTTTGTGAAGACCGAGCGCTTCGAAACGCGGCTCACCAGCCAGAACGCCCTGGAGATCATGCACGGCTATGACATCATCGCCGATGGCACTGACAACTTTGCCACCCGATATCTTATCAACGACGCCTGCGTGCTCAGCGGAAAGCCAAATGTCTATGCATCGGTCTTCCGCTTTGAAGGACAGGCCAGCATCTACGCCACTCCAGACGGGCCGTGCTACCGCTGCCTTTATCCGGAACCTCCGCCGCCGGGCCTTGTGCCTGCCTGCGCCGAAGGCGGAGTGCTGGGCGTACTCCCAGGACTGCTCGGAGTCATCCAAGCAACCGAGGTCATCAAGCTGATTCTTGGAACGGGCGACCACCTGATTGGCCGTCTCCTGCTGGTTGACACACTAGCCATGCGCTTCCGGGAGATGCGCATCCGGAAGAATCCGGATTGTGCGGTCTGCGGCACACATCCATCGGTGAAAGAATTGATCGATTACAATCAGTTTTGCGGAGTTAGAAACGAAGAGGAATCGAGCAAGATGACTACTGTTCCGGAGATACGGCCAGAGGAACTCAAGCGCCGCTTGGACGCTGGAGAAGATATCTTTATTCTCGATGTTCGCAAGGCCAGCGATTACGAGATCTGTAACATCAAGGGTCATCAGATTCCCATAGACGAGCTAGCCAAACGTGTCAGCGAACTCGACCCAAACCGCGAAATTATTGTGCACTGCAAACTCGGCATACAGAGCGCCAAGGCCGCTGCATTTCTGCAGGGGTCGGGATTTAAGCACGTCGCCAGCCTTGCGGGTGGCATCAAGGCGTGGGCCGAAAAAATCGATCCGTCGATGCCCAAGTATTAACCAGTTCTCAATTCGTGTGAAGTTGGAGCGGGAATGGTTGGGCTGTCCGGTAATGGCAGCGGTGCGAAATGCAGATCGTCGCAGCACAAGAATTGCGTGTATCAGTTTCAATGGTCTCGTATACAATACGTACTGTTCTTCAATGAGGTCACTGCAAAATGGACGTGCAGAATAGTCTCGCGCAGTTGAGAGCCAAGCGGGGGTTGGGTGCCGCGCAATTGGCAACCGAAATTGGCGTCAGCCGTCAGACGATCTATGCCATCGAAGCGGGCAGCTATGTCCCCAATACAACTGTGAGCCTCAAATTGGCTCGCATCCTGGAAACCACGGTCGAAGAAATTTTCCAACTGGAGCCGGAAGTCAGGGGGACCGAGGAGACCGCGGATGCCGCGCTTCTGGGCGATCTGGAGTCGATCATGCCGGGCCAGCCTCTCCGGTTGTGCAGCGTGAACGAACATCTAGTGGCGATTTCTCCCGAGCCGGGACGCTGGGGACTACCGCCCACCGATGCGTTTTTCCTCTCCGCCATCCCAGGAGGAAAACGTAGCGCCAACGCCAAGGTCCAGATCTTCGGAAATGGTTGGAAAAACCCCGCCCGAATATTGATTGCGGGGTGCGATCCGAGCGCGTCCATTCTTGAGAGTGCGCTGCAGCGGCAGGGTTGCGAACTGGTCATCGCTTATGAGAACAGTTCAAGCGCCCTGGAGTTATTGCATGAAGGCCTGGTGCATATTGCCGGCACGCACTTGGTGAACAAAGTAACGGGCAAGACTGACCTGTTACCCATCACAAAGCTTTTTCCCCGGAACTCGGTTGCCGTCATCTCTTATGCGATATGGCAGGAGGGGCTGGTAGTGCTCCAGGGTAATCCAAAGAGGATCGCGGGGATCACCGACATCGCGCGCAAGGATGTGCGAATCACCAATCGCGAGCCGGGAGCGGGCTGTCGCCGCCTACTGGACGATCTAATGCAGCAGCATGGCATCTCTGTTAGTCAGGTCAAAGGCTACGACCGCGTTACCCTTGGGCATCTTCCCGCGGCACGCCTGGTGCAGAGCGGAGAGGTGGATTGCTGCATCAGCACGCAGGCCGGTGCGCGCGCGCTTGGGCTGGATTTCATTCCGCTGGCGCAGAAGCCCTACCATCTAGTCATCCGCCGCAAACAGCTCGAACTGCCGGCGGTGCAGGCACTGATTGAGACCCTTGGCCGCGCCTCGTTCCGCCGCGAAGTGGAAGCCTGCATCGGGTATGACATGCACACGGCTGGCGATCGACTCATCTGAACAGAGAGCGTGCACACCGGTTGCTGCTCGCTCCGTTCTTAAACTCATTTCTCCCCGGGGTGGAACTGCGGGGATTCTTTTGGGGCGGGCCTTGATCGGCCATTTTTCCGGCTGCACGCTGCAGGCGCATCGAATTTGAAATGTGTATTATACGTTACAGTTATATTTTACCTGTTACTTGTCTTTTACTCAGACATAAGTTACTATCATTGGCAATGAAAGCTGAATGGCTCCTTTCATTGCGCTGCCGACTAACGAGTCCTCTCCTGTCTTGGGTTGGTAGTGTCCTGCGGGCTGCAATTGCATACTCGATCGTGCAATTGCAGCCCACGTTTCTTCAGAGGCGTCAGGCACGCCAATCACGCCATCACTGTTGACCTTCCTGCGTGCTCCCCGATGCCTTGTCCCAGAGTAGACAACGCATTCCTTCTCCCTTTCTGGCCGGGTCGAAACATCTGTTATCAGAAACGCAAGCAGACTTCGCCGGGTCGCCATTCTTCCAGCGGTTGACAAGGTCGGGTTCGCAAATCAGCGGGCGGGAGAGGGCTATATAATCGGCCGTTCCATCGGCGACCAGTCGCTCCGCCACGTCAGGCGAGCGGATTCCACCAACAAGGATGAGTGGCACCTTAATCTTCTGTTTGAAACGTCGCGCGGCATCGCGATAGTACCCCTCGTTCTCTTTTGCGATGGCGCCGAAGCGCACGGACTTGTAGTTGGTTGACTCGGACTTTCTGGCGTCCCGGCCAATGCCGCCACTGAGCTCAATTGCATCGATCCCTGCTGCTTCGAGCAGTGCCGAAACTTCCAGCATATCGTCGACGGAGAAGCCACCCTCGGAGAAATCCTCTGAATTCATCTTGATCAGCACAGGGAATTCCTGGCCTACAGCACGGCGTATGCTGCGCAACACTTCCAGAATGACGCGGCCCCGGTTTGCCGGTGCGCCCCCGTACTCATCTTTCCGCTGGTTGAACACCGGAGAGAGAAATTGACTCAACAGGTAACCGTGTGCGGCGTGGATCTCAACAGCGTCGAAACCGCTACGCTTTGCCCTGGCGGCACCGTCGCCGAACGCGAGGACAATACGAGCTATCTCTTCCCTGCTCATCTCTTGGCAGGTAGCCTTGCCATTCTCATGCAACTCGGATGGGCCGATGGCCCCGAGTCCTGAGAGGTGAGGAGCGGCATTAGCACCGGCGTGAGCAAGCTGGAGGGCAATTTTGCCTCCGTGCCGATGAACGGCTTCAGCCAACTGGGTCAATCCGGGGAGGGTGGCGTCTTCATGAATTCCCATCTGCCACGGGCCGGCCTGTCCTTCCCTGCTTACGTAACTGTGCCCAGTGATGATAAGGCCGACGCCTCCCTCGGCGAGATTCACCATACAGTCGATGAGCCGGCTCGTGCAGGCTCCTTCTGTGGTGGCCATTCCTTCCCATGTAGCAGAACGAACAAACCGATTTGCCAGTTTCATGCCATTGATAATGGTTGGTTCAAAAAGGGTTGGCATAGTTATTTCTCCTCTGCAATCACACCCGACACCTGTCGGCGGGGGTACTCCGTTTCACGGTTCCCATAAACGTAACATGCAGCCCGCACCGGAGCTATAACAGAAGGCGGGACCGGGGCATCGGCGATGGAAACCTTTCTTTGCTGGAAGGCGGGACCGAACACAGAAAAATTGGGCTAGGACAAATGATAGAGCAAGGCGCTACACTATCAGCCCGACACATACAGAAGATCACGAAGTGCAACAACTAATCCCCGGCTATTGGGAGCGAGAATGAGAACTCCGGTCCTCTGTCGAATCCTCTTGTAGCTACGCCGCCGTCGCGGCGCAAGACGAAGTTGCTCGCGCACAGTTTGACTTCAAGTTTGACCAGCGCTGTGACCTGATCGGAAACATGAAGCTCAAACTATGGATGTCGCCGCAAGGTTCCGATGACATGGACATCTTTGTGGCCATCCAGAAATTGGACACTGCAGGACAGGTGGTGCCGTTCATCTTCTTAAACCTGTTCGACAACGGTCCAGTGGCCCTCGGCTGGCTTCGCGCTTCTCATCGCGAACTCGATCCTGAACAGTCCACCGAATATCAACCGGTCCTGCGGCATCGTCGCGAACTCAAGCTTGCCGAGGGTGAGATAGTTCCACTCGAAATCGAGATATGGCCTGCTGGAACTCGCTTTGAAGCAGCCGAGTCACTGAGGGTCGTCATCCAGGGTTCCGATATCTACACCAACCCCAAGGGATCAGTTCAGGACCTTCACCAGAACACTGTCAACCATGGGAGTCACGTTATTCATGCGGGTGGGCAATATGACTCCCACCTGCTGATTCCGGTTAAACGTGGTTAGTACTAACGCGCGAAGGAATGGGTGCTGACAACGCGGGCATCTAGATAGCGAGCGGGCCAGGTCATTTGAGACCTGACCCGAACGTTCATGAGCTGAGCGGCAATCTCAAGAGTTGCTCGGCATTTCTATGCGTGAGCTTAGCGAGGTCGTCCGCACCGAGTATCCCCTGCAGGCCATCGAGAAAAGCGCGGCCACGCGCGTTGGAACTGAATGGGTAGTCGATTGAGAAAAGAAGGCAATCCATGCCAACAACGTCCATGGCGCAGCGAAGAGGTGGCTGGCTGAAGTAGCCGCTGGTCGTGATATGGATGTTGGATTGGAAATAGGCGGCGACGGGTTGACGGAGGCCGGGCGCTGCCGAGGAGAGAACGCCGCTGGAGCGAGCGAGAGCGTAAGGTAAACCTTCTCCCATGTGCCCGATTATGAGTTGTAGAGTCGGCAGGCGGTCGAAAAGTCCGGAGACAATGAGACGCAGAGTGTGAAGGCCATTCTCTGCGTGCCAGCCCCAGCCTGCAATGGAGAGTAGTTGGCCGACAGGGTTGGGAAGTCCGGAATAATAGACCTCGCGCACCAATTCGGGCGGTGGCGCGGGGTGAAGATAGACGGGAACGCCAAGATGAGCCGCCGCTTCAAAGACCGGAAGGAAGCGAGGGTCGTCAAGGAAAAGGCCGCTCGTCGTGCCGTCGAGGGAAACACCGCAGAATCCGAGGCGGGTGATGCAACGTTCGAGTTCGCGCGCGGCAGCGGCTGGATTCTTGAGGGCGAGCGTGGCAAAGCCACCTAAGCGAGTCGGATTCGCGCGCACGGCGGCGGCAAGCTCATCGTTGATGTCGCGGGCGAGCGAGGTTGCAGTATCGCTCGCCAGTGCGTCGAAGCCCATGGCAGCGAGTGAAAGAATCTGGAAATCGATGCGGGCGGTATCCATGTCTGCGATGCGGCCGGAACCCACGTCCAATAACTTAGGCTGGAGTTCCGCATAAGGCGTGGTGGAATCCTTGCCATATTTTCCCGTAGCCCGGAGGAAGGATTCGGTAACGAAGTGTTCTTCTAGTGTGATGGTCCGCATGGAGGTTCTCCTGGCTCAGCGTGTAATCGAAAAGCCACAATATCACGGAATCTGCGGCGCCTATTCGCGTGGCAACACTTTACCGGGATTCATAATTCCCAAAGGGTCGAGCGCTGCTTTGATTTTGCGCATAGTTGCCAGTTCCGCGCCACCCCGCCATTGCTCCATCATGTGGACCTTCACACGGCCAATCCCGTGTTCGGCGGAAAAGCTTCCGTCGGACTGACGGACGACCTCGTTGACTGCGTCCATAATGGCATCGGTTTGTTCCATGAACTCAGCGTTCTCGGCGCTGGTTGCGGGCAAAAGATTGAAGTGGATATTTCCGTCTCCCATGTGGCCGTATGGAATCACTCGAACGCCCGGAAATTGCTGTTCGCATTCCGCCCGGGCGCGCACAAGAAATTCAGCCACTTTTGATACCGGAACAGAGACGTCGTTCTTTACAGAGGCCGATTCACGCTTCTGAGCCTCCGAGTGCTCCTCGCGCAAGCGCCAAAGGTTGGCCCGCTCGGCCGAATTGCAAGCGATGACTGCATCTTGCACGAGTCCACTATCCATCGCGCTGCTCAGAACGTCTTCGAGCTTTTCGCGCAACCCCGCGTCGGGCAAATACTCGGCGAGTTCCAGCAGAACGTAGTGGCTGGCCGGCTTTGCCAGCGGAAACTGCGTTCCGGGAATATGCGTCAGCACCAGTTCTATTCCCGCTCCGCACATATACTCGAAGGCTTGAATCGAATTGTGGTGATGGCTCCGGCACAGCAAGAGAAGCTCCAACGCAGCCTGCTCCGAAGATACTGCGCAAAACGCAAGGGCAAGGTCGCGTGGACGCTGGACGAGCTTAAGCACAGCGGCCGTGATGATGCCCAGTGTTCCTTCTGCTCCGACGAAAAGTTGGCGGAGACAATAGCCGGTATTGTCTTTGCGCAAGCGGCGCAGTCCGTTCCAGATCTCTCCATTGGGCAGCACAACCTCCAGGCCAAGCACGAGGTCGCGCGCGTTGCCATAGCGCACCGTGTTGTTTCCTCCGGCGTTGGTGGATAACGCACCGCCAATCTGCGCCGATCCCTCCGAGCCCATGGATAGCGGCAGCATGCAATCCCCGGCCAGTACCGCCTCCTGCGCGGCCTTGAGGGTGATTCCTGCATCGACCGTAAGGGTCAGATTCACGGCGTCGAAGTCGCGAACCTTGTTCATCCGGGCGAGCGAAAGCACGATCTCATTGCCTTCGGCACTGGGCGTGGCTCCGTCCACCAGGCTGGTGTTACCACCTTGCGGCACAATCGCGATCCCCCGTTCCGCGCAGAGCCGAACTACCGAAGCAACTTCGGCGGTTGAGGCTGGACGAACTACAACAGGCGTGGAACCTTTGTGAAGTTGGCGCCAGTCTTCGCAGTAGGGGGCAATCTCATGAGGATCAACGAGGCAATTTTGCTCGCCGACGATATTTATCAACTCCGATCGGAATTGCGACCACGAAGTCGATATGGCTGGATTTTCAGGCACAGGCATCCTCGCACAAACACTTTCTCAATGTTATGGAAACTGCGAGGAGATATCCATACTCAGAAAAGGACCGGCTGTTGTTGATTACCGATACCGTTCGCTACACTACTCCAGAGATGAAGATAGTGGATAGGAGAAAGCAATGGAGCAGAAGAAGATTGCCGTATTAGTTGGAAGCCTTCGCAAGGATTCTTTCAACCGGAAGATGGCGAAGGCGCTGGTTGGACTTGCGCCTGAATCGCTTAAGTTCGAGTTTGTCGAGATCGGTGGACTTCCGCTCTACAATGAGGACCTCGAAGCAAGCGTCCCAGCCACTTGGGCCGAATTCCGGACGCAAATGTTGAAATTTGACGGCATCTTGTTTGTGACCCCCGAGTACAACCGCTCGGTTCCAGGCGTGCTCAAGAATGCTTTGGATGTGGGTTCCCGTCCCTATGGGAAGAGCGTGTGGGACGGAAAAGCTGGGGCAATCATGACAGTTTCCCCCGGCGCGATTGGCGGATTTGGAGCGAACCACCACCTGCGTCAAATGCTCGTGTTCCTCAACGTGCCCACCATGCAGCAGCCTGAGGCATACATTGGAGGCGCCGCCAGCTTGTTCGATGAACATGGCAACCTCGCCAATAACTCGATCAAGGATTTCGCCACAAAGTTCTTGACTACTTTTGCCGCGTGGGTGGAAATCGTCGCTTCTGGCAGGAAGCGGTAGGTTTGGCTGCCGCGCAACGACGGCAGAGACATTTATACCTACATACATACTAAAGGCGCAGAGTGCTAACTCCTTCGCCATCCCCACGCGGGGCCACGCGCTGATGCGGCAGTGTGCGCTTCGCACGCCGGGGACGAACCAACTCTACATCATTCGAGATTTCAACTAGCTCTGGCTTGGCAAGGTTACTAAAGTCCCTATAGTCAACAGCTTTCTGCTTGACTAGGGTAACCGTCTTAGTTCTAATTTGGGAAGGTTAATACCTGTTCTTCCGTTTTGACATTGTCGCGCTGATTTTGGGAGGCAATGGTCTTGACGGTTTCCGAGTAAATGTGATTTTCGGCCCTTCCCTGGAGGTTTCTACCCAGCGGAAGAGCGTTCCCTTCCCAGGAGTCTCCGATGAAGCTTTCCCGCTCGATTTCCTTAATTCCCACATTTTCCTTGGTTGTTCTTCTCTTCAGCCTGCTGGGATTGTTGAACGCTCAGGTGATCTCGCCGAGCCCGACTGGGAGTTGGAAGCTCACAGGTGTCATGTCTCAGGCCCGAACAGGGGCCGCCGCTGCTGCATTGAACAGCGGCAACATGCTGGTGACGGGCGGCACCGACCAGAGTGGGGTGGTTTCGGCTAGCGCCGAAATTTACGGCCCCACTGGGACTTTTACCGTGGTTGCGCCCATGCATGTCGCGCGCACCGGTCATACCGCCACCTGGTTGGCGAACCCTAACGGCAGCGGCGGCTTTGTATTGGTCACCGGCGGCACCAGCGGAAGTGGAGCCGTTCTCGGTTCGGCGGAACTATACGACCCGCTCGCCAACGCCTGGACTCTGCTTCCCGCCCTGATGAGCGCAGACAACACGGGAGAGCCGGCCACGCCGCTTCCCAACAGCTCTGTGCTGCTCTCCGGCGGCTCCAACTCGTATAGCGTGCTTACCGGGATGGAATCCTTCAGCCTCGTTAGCCAGGGATTCACTCCTGTAGGCTCGATGACCACGGCCCGCAAGAACCACGCTGCCGCCGCTCTGCACAGCGGCAGCGTGTTGATCGTTGGTGGCATGGACGCCAGCGGTAACACCTTGGCAACCACCGCGATTTACGATCCCGTCGCCGGTACCGTCTCCGCCGGGCCCAGCCTGACTACGCCGCGAGCCTTTGCCACGGCCACTACCTTGCTGGATGGCACTGTGCTCATCGCAGGTGGCAGCTATCCCGAGGGCGCCGCCGCCAATGGCAATATCGCCGAGCTGAATACGGCTGAAATCTATAATCCAGCGACGAACACCATCGCTCCGGCCTCGACCAAACTCGCACAGGCCCGCGCCGGACAGCAAGCCTTCCTGCTGCCCAATAACAACAATGTCCTGCTCGTCGGCGGCACATACAACGGTGCCACCCTCGCTTCCTCCGAACTCTACACCCCCTGGTTGAGTCAGTTTGCCGCTACCGGATCGCTCTCGCTTCCGCGTTCCAGCGCATCGGGCGCCGCCCTCTTCCCCCTGGCAGACGGCCAGTTGCTCGTCGCCGGCGGTACCAATCAGCAGCCCGACGTGAGCCCAACCGTCGCCAACAGCGCCGAACTCTACGGCTTCGCCACCCTCGAGACCAACGCGACAGACTACGCGCCGGGAACGGCCGTCTTGGTCTCCGGTACCGGCTGGAAGCCGGGTGAGCCCGTAACCATCACTCTGAATGAAATCCCGCAGGTCGAACCCACTCCCATCCTGACCACCACGGCGGATGCCAGCGGCAACATCAACGATGGCAACTACGCCCCGAATAAACTTGATCTCGGAATCCGCTACTACGCTTTGGCTGTCGGCGGAACCTCCGGCCTGCAGGTAGAAAACACCTTTACGGACAGTTACTACGCAGGGAACGGTGTGACCTTCGGCGTTAGCCCGGTTGCTACCGGTAACTCCCTGGGCGTCGTTGATCTGACCCATCCCACAGGGACCGACGCGTTCGCTCCTGCGAGCTGTTCGGCTGCCTCGTGCGCACAGACCGCGCCAACAAACTTTGACAGCAACCTGGGCGACACGCTTCAATTCACGGCCACCGCAGGAGCGGGTTACAAGTTCTCCTCCTGGAGCGCAACCTACAACGGCGGGACCAATCCAACCTCGAATACCTGCACAACGGGCAGCACAACCAACCCATGCTCGTTCGTGGTGCCTATGGGCACAACCCTTTCGGCCACAGTTACCGCTGACTATACGGCCATAGCAACCAAGCTGGCCTTGACTTCGACGGCTATCAGCGCAACTGCCGGGGTCTGCTCTGGGCCGGTTACGGTGACCTCGGAAAACAGCAGCGGCACAGCCACCTCCCCGAGCAGCACGGAAACAATAGCGCTGACCAGCACCGACGCGATGACCTTCTACACAGCTAGCGGCTGCGCTACCTCTACTACTAGCGTCAGCATCGGCACATCGGCGACCGCTGTTAGCTTCTATTTCAAAGACAACACCGCTGGCGCTCCAACCATTACGGCTACCGGAAGCGGCGCCTTCGCCAGCGTTGTGACCAAAGGCGAAACAGTGACCGCAACTACAGCGAGCAAGCTGGCGTTCAATGTTCAGCCCAGCAACACGGTGGCGGGTGCTGCCATCGCACCGGCGGTAACGGTGCAGGTGCAAGACACCTACGGCAACGTGGTAACAACGAACACGGCGAACGTCACTATCGCCATTGGCACGAATCCGGGCGCTGGGACTCTGAGTGGGACCACGACGGTAGCTGCGGTTACCGGTGTCGCCACGTTTAGCAATCTATCGATCAACAAGTCCGGCGTGGGTTATACCCTATCGGCGGCTCAAGGCGCTCTTATGGGTACCACCAGCAGCAGCTTCAACATTACATCGGGCATAGCTTCTAAGCTGACGTTCAATGTTCAGCCCAGCAACACGGTGGCGGGTGCTGCCATCGCACCGGCAGTAACGGTGCAGGTGCAAGACACCTACGGCAACGTGGTTACGACGAACACCTCGAACGTCACTATCGCCATTGGCACAAATCCGGGCGCTGGGACGCTGAGTGGGACCACGACGGTAGCAGCGGTTGCTGGTGTGGCCACGTTTAGCAATCTATCGATCAACAAGTCCGGCGTGGGCTATACCCTATCGGCGGCTCAAGGTGCACTTACGGGTGCCACCAGCAGTAGCTTCAACATCTCGGCGGGAGCGGCAGCGCAACTGGCGTTCAATGTTCAGCCCAGTACGTCGACCGTGGGTTATCCAATTGCGCCCGCAGTAACAGTCCAGGTACAAGACGCCTATGGCAACGCAGTGATAGGCGATTCGTCCACGGTGACGCTGGCAATGAATGGCGGCACTCTCGGTGGTACAACGACGATTCCGGCGTCAGCTGGCGTGGCAACCTTCGGCGCCTTGATTCCCATGACTGCGGGCAACTATACGTTGTCGGCTAGCGATGCGGCATTGAGCGGCGCGACGTCACTTTCGTTCACGGTTAACCAAGCGGCCACAGATACAACGGTAACGAGCGGTTCGAGTCCCTCCACCTACGGCAATTCGGTGACCTTTACCGCGACTGTGTCATTGCAGGCATTCGGCGGGAGCGGTACACCGACCGGCACGGTCACATTTTCGGACAACGGAAACCTCTTAGGGACCCAGCCGTTAGCCGGCAATATTGCCACTTATTTAACCTCTTCACTGGGAGCGGGCCCGCACAACATCAGGGCGGTGTACAACGGTGACTCGAACTTCACCGGCAGTGCATCTTTGCTGTACTCGCAGGTGGTAAACCCTGCTGTGCTGACGGTCACCGCTGTAAGCGAAACCTCAACTTATGGCCTGACGCTACCTCCGCTTGACTACACAATGACTGGCTTTGTACTTGGGGAATCGCAAGCAACGGCCGTCACGGGAGCGCCCGCCGAGGCTTACGTAGTGACGGGGACTCCAACGCCGGGTCCATATCAGATTTCCATCTCACAGGGAACCCTGGCTGCAGCGAATTACTCCTTCAGCTTCGTTCCGGGTGGACTCCTGGTGAACCAAGCTACCAGCACCGCAACGGTAACTGCGCTGACCAGCAGCATTTACTCCAACCAGACAACCCAAGTTACGGTTACGATTCCAGCCTCTGGATACGGTGTGGTGCCAACCGGAACCGTTACTCTCTTTCTTAACGGCTCTGGTACACCGCAAGGACCAGCGATGACCCTGACGCAGGTTGACGCAACGGATGCGGCAGCAACATGGTCGTTGAGCGGCTCCCAATTCGCAATGGGTGCCAACAGCATCACGGTAGCTTACTCCGGTGACAGCAACTACATACCATCAAACTCGCTGCCGTTTACCGAGACTTTGTTGAGCAATCAGGTCAGTTCCGGATCGTCGAACGTTGGCGCGCCAGCGCCGATACAGACTTTAACTTATAGCTTCACCAGCAATACGACCCTGTCCGGAGTGAACATCCTTACGGGCGGAATCTCTGGGCTGGATTACACCGACGGTGGCAGCAGCACCTGCGTGGTCGGCCAGACCTATACGGCCGGGCAGACTTGCACGGTGACGGTAGCATTTACGCCGTCAGCACCGGGACTCCGCGCTGGTGGAGTGACGCTCTTCGCGCAGGGCTCCACCCTGCCGTTGCAGACCTGGTTCCTGGACGGTGTTGGACAGGCAAGCGCAGTCGCAATCGATCCGGGAACGCAAACGACGATTGCAACATTGGCCAACAGCGGCACGGCAGGCGGCTCAGCGGTTGATGCCGCAGGCAACGTCTATGTTGTCGATCGTGCAAACAGCCAGGTAATCAAGCTGGCAGCGGGTACCTTCTCGCCAACCACCATTGTTGCCAGCGGTCTGTTGAACCCGACTGCGGTGGCACTGGACGGCGCGGGCAACTTGTACATCTCCGACACGGGGAACAGTCGTGTAGCGATGGTGCCGAACGAGCTGGGAACGTTGAACGTTGCGGATCTTTCGACCGTAACGATTACTGGACTGGGCTCGCCTCGCGGCATCGCCGTGGATGGCAATGGCTACCTCTACGTTGTTGATTCAACCAATGGCAACGTCATTCAGGTCCCTGGAAGCGGCGGAGCACAGGTTAACGTCGCCTCCGGGCTAACCTCTCCTCACGGAGTGGCAGTGGATGCTGCTGGCAACGTTTACGTATCCAGCACCAGTGGTGTCTTTGAATATCCGTTCGTAGCCGGAACGCCCAGCACCTATGGAGCGGCTGTCGCGTACGGTAGCGGATTCGGCAACCCACGCAGTATTGCAGTGGATGCTTCCGGCACGGTGTATGTGGCGGATAACGGGAACAGCCAGATCGTAGTGGTGATGCCGGGAGGCGCGTCGCAGGCCAACCTGGCGCTCACAGGGATCACCAGTCCGCAAGGCGTCGCGGTGGATGCTTCTGCAAACCTTTACATATCGGTTGGCGGTTCGGTTATCCAGGCGAACCGGACTCTGGCAGCGCCGTTGAGCTTTGCCAGCATCAACATCGGCTCGACTAGCGCTTCGCAGGCATTGACAGTGACTGACGTCGGTAATCAGCAGTTGACCCTGTCGGGACTGGCAGTAACTGCGAACTTCACACAGACAACCTCCGGCGGAACTGATTGCAGTTCCACAACGACGCTGGGTGCGGCGGGCCAGTGCTTGATTGCAACTGCATTTGCTCCCACAGCGTCCGGCCCCTTGCCCGGTACGGTCACCCTCAACGATAACGCGTTGAACCTGGCAAGCACGCAGACGGTACAGTTGTCAGGTACCGGACTATTGGATCCCCAAAACATCACGTTCACACTTACTCTTGGCAGCGTCACATTTGGTGATGGTCCATTTACTCTGACGGCCACGGCGGACTCGTCGCTGCCGGTCAGCTACCAAGTTACAGGTCCCGGATATATCAACGGCGTGAACCAGTTGGTGATCACGGGTGCGGGAACTGTGACGGTGGTTGCGACTCAGATCGGCGATGGCGTCCTCTGGGCTCCCGCCGCTCCGGTTTCGCGCTCGATTTCAATCGCTCCGGCAAACCAGTCCACGCTGACGGTCACCGGAATGCCGGGAACCGCGCAGCCCTACGGAACCAGCTTTACAGTTGGTGCGTCGGGCGGCTCCGGCACTGGAGCGTTGACGTTTGTTGCCTCGGGCGCTTGCTCGAACAACGGCTCGACCGTGACGATGATCAGCGGTATCGGAATTTGCTCAGTAACGGCCGCGATGGCAGCTGACAGCAACTACAACAGCACAACGTCGGCTGCACTTACGGTAGCCGCGGCGAAGGCAACGTTGACGGTGACCGCTTCAAGTTCGAGCGTGACTTACGGCTCCGCTGTTCCCACCATTACAGCGAGCTACAGCGGCTTCGTGAGTCCGGATAACGTCTCTCTATTGACTGCCCTGCCGGTGTGCACCACGGTCTACACGACCACGACTGCTGTTGGAACCCTGCCCTCTACGAGTTGCTCGGGCGCAACGGCAGCGAACTACGCCTTCACCTACGTCAATGGCTCGGTGACTATCAGCCAGGAGCAGACCTCTACCACTCTGCAAGCGACTGCGGCTACCGTAATGTCGAAGAGTGGCGTGACGTTCACGGCCAAGGTCAGCGGCTCAACAGCGATTCCATCAGGCAGTGTCAACTTCCTTGATGGCAGCTCAACGATCGGTACCGGTACTCTGGACAACACGGGTGCGGCAAGCCTGACGATCAGTTCTCTGGCCGTCGGTTCACACAGCATCACGGCGGTCTACGCAGCAAGTGTTAACTTCGGTGGAAGCGCATCGCCTGCGGTCTCCGAAGCGGTGCAGGACTTTAACTTCACCGTCAGCGGCGCCACGACGACGGTCCTTTCAGCAACTGTGGCGAAAGGAGGCGCTGCGGTTTACACGTTACAGATCGCACCGACGTCTGGCTCGACCTTCGCTGCCGCAGTAACGCTGACGTTGACAGGCCTGCCGACAGGCGCGACCTACACAATTTCGCCTTCCGCCACCATTGCAGTCGGTAGCGCAGTGACAACAGTAACGGTAACGGTCAACACGTCGACACAGGTCAGTCTGGCAGCGCCATCGCAGAAAGAAGGCGGTGCATTCCCGAAGGCTCTGGTGTTGGCCATCTTCCTGCCGCTGCTCGCCACGCGCAGATTGCGCTCCGCCGTGCGAGCGCACATGAAGGCCTCCGTACTGATGATGTTAATGTTGACGGTGCTGACCGTAGGAGGCATGACCGCCTGCGGTGGCCACTCCTCGCAGCCGGCAGCTCAAAGCTATGCGATGACGCTAACCGGAACGAGCGGAGCGTTGCAGCATACTGTCACCTTGAACCTGACGGTCCAGTAGATCGATTTTTGATCTAAGGGAAGCGGGGCAGCGAGTTTGTTGCCCCGCTTCCCTTTCCGGCGTCCTTACCTAAACATTGTCCCCGACTGCTCTTGCTGGTTTAGAGGGCTTCCGTCTCATACAGCAAATAACTTCAAGGCTTTTCCAGACCGCCGACTGGCACAAGTTGGGCAATGTTCCCGAGCCGTCGGCGGGGCCAGCGATGTTGGGCAAGCCCGAAGAGTCGGCGGTGTCGCGTTCTGGGACCTTTATGTTCTCAAAATGACACGAGGTTCTAACAGATAGACTAGTTGGCCTCCTCCCTTCTATGTCTTATGTTTCCCCGCAACCCGCTCAAAGTACAATAGAATGGCCCTGTCACGCACCCCTGGACGGTCCACACATCCGCATTGGGAACCCCATGGTCTCTTTGGCCCCCATGTTGCACGGTCCAATCCTTGTGAGCTTGCGGTCTAAGCCGGCGGAAAGTCCCGAGCGATTTCCAGTGAGGAACTATGAGTAAAAGTGTCGACTTAAATCAGGAAGGCGTACAGGTCAAGAAGTCGGCCTGTTATTTCTGCCACCAAAACTGTGGAGTACTGGCATACGTCAAAGACAATAAGGTTCTTGCCATTGAAGGGGACCCTGAATTTCCAACCAATCAGGGCGGGCTGTGCTCCCGGGGAAATTCCGCGTTGCAGCATCTCGACCATCCTGATCGGGTCAACTACCCGCTGAAACGAATCGGACCGCGGGGTGAGGGCAAGTGGCAGCGCATTCCCTGGCAACAGGCAATTGACGAGATCGCGGCACGTTTGTCGGAAATCAAGGGTCAATTCGGTGCCGAAGCGGTCGCCACTGCAGGCGGCACACAGCGCACCGATGACTGGGCGCGTCGCCGTTTCATGAACCTGTTTGGCAGCCCCAACGGCTTCCATAACGCCCATCTCTGCTGGATCCCGACCTTTATGATCGAGACGGCGATTTATGGTTGGTGCCCTTTCGATCTCGATCTGGCCAATAGCCGCTGCCTGGTACTGTGGGGGCAAAACCCCGGTGCGTCAGGCATGCCCGAAATGCACCATATTGTTGACCTGCAAGCAAAGGGACTCAAGGTCATCGTCATCGATCCGCGATTTACGGAGACGGCGTCCAAGGCCGATCTCTGGTTGCCGCTGCGTCCCGGCTCGGACCTGGCGCTGGCTCTGGCCTGGCTGCATGTGATCATCTACTCAGGGCTATTCGACCAGGAATATGTCGAAAACTACTGTGTGGGCTTCGAAGCTCTGGCCGACCATGTCGCGGACTTTTCCCCCGAATGGGCGGCTCCCCTGACTTGGCTGACGCCGGATCAGATCCGCGACAGCGCGGTCATGTACGCCACCAACAAACCCGGCAACATCCAGTGGGGGACTTCCGTCGACCAGATCGGCCGACCGGCCGGAGCCACAATGCACGCCCGCGCCTTATTGCGGGCGCTGACCGGCAATCTGGACGTATTCGGGGGCGATCTGCTCACCGGTCCGAGCAAGGAGTTCATCACCGACGAGGAGATGGAAGCCAACGACTCTTTGCCGGAAGAGCAGAAGACCAAACAGATCGGTTCCGATCGCTTCAAGATGGTGACTTGGCCCGGCTATGGGCGCATTGCTGAGTTGAGCAAAGCCTTCTGGGGCAAGGCTCCCACCGCCGAATGGATGTGCGAGGCGCATCCGCCGTCAGTCTTCCGGGCGATTCTCAGCGAGAAGCCGTATCCGGTGAAGGCGCTCCTGGTCAGCGCCACCAATCCGATTTCATCCTATGGCGAAACCAGTCTGGTCATGGAGGCCTTGCAAAAGGTCGACTTCATGGTAACCAGCGATTACTGGATGACGCCGACGGCGATGCTTTCCGATTACATCATTCCAGCAGCCGGAGCACTCGAGCGGCCGACGATCACCAGTTCGTACGGCTGTGCCGACTTTCTGCTCGCATCCCAGCGGGCGATTCAGCCGATGTACGAGCGACATAACGATTACAACTTCTGGCGCGACCTGGGCGTTGCGCTGGGGCAACAGGAACACTGGCCATGGCAAACCGTCGAAGACGCTTATTTCCACAAAGTTGAGGGCTTGGGCTCAGGTGCCGAAAATTACGATCAATATGTAGAGAACGTCCGATTCCATTTCCCCGAGCGCGAATACTCGAAATTCAAGGAGCGGGGCTTCGCCACACCCTCGGGCAAGGTGGAACTCTACTCCAGCGTTCTGGAGGGACTTGGTTATCCGCCCCTGCCCGAGTATGTCGGGCCAACCGAGAACGAAATCGATCACCCCGAATTAGCCAAGAAGTTTCCACTGGTTCTTACCACCGGAGGAGGCTTCATGCCCTTCCATCATTCGGAACATTTCCAGATCAAATCTCTGAGATACCTGCGCCACGAGCCCTACATGGACATCAATCCGGCGACCGCAGCCAGCCTGTCGATCGAGGATGGTGACTGGGTCTGGATTGAAACCGCCCGCGGCCGTATCAGACAGAAAGCCAACCTCACGAATGGAATCGATCCGCGAGTTGTCTTTACCCAGCGCGGCTGGTGGTATCCGGAGCGGGACATGACGTCTCCGGGTTTCGGAGGCTGTACCGAATCCAACGCTAATGTTCTGACCACCACCGCAGACAAAGATTGCGATCCCTTCAGCGGAGCCTGGGCGAATCGCGGTCTGCTGTGCCGGGTCTACAAGGCCGACCAATTGGGCGATAAGGAGGTAAGCTGACATGACTCGCTATGCCATGGTCATGGATACGAGGCGCTGCATCGGCTGTGGGTCTTGCACTGTCGCCTGCAAAATCCATAACGAACTACCGATCGATATTGTCTACAACCCGGTAACCACCATCGGTCCCACAGGAACTTTTCCAGACCTGACCCTGAGCTTTCTGCCTTTGATTTGTATGCACTGCGACAACCCGCCCTGTGTCGATGCATGCCCAACCACCGCTTCGGTACAACGCGCCGACGGAATCGTCCACGTTGTGGATTCGAAATGTGTAGGTTGCCTTTCCTGCATCATGGCCTGCCCGTACGGTGCCCGACAGCATAATCACGAAACCGGAACCGTCAGCAAATGTGATTTTTGCAAAGATCGGCTCGAACAGGGAAAACTGCCTCACTGCGTTGCTACCTGTCACCAGAAGGCCCGAATTTTTGGCGATCTGCATGATCCGGACAGTGAAGTCAGCAAGCTCATAAACAGCAACCGGACAGTACAACTTCTGGGCGAGCTGAACACCGACCCCCGCGTGTTTTATATCTACTGATTGAGTTTCGAGGAGGCACCAAGCCAATGAGCAACAAACATCAAAACTGGGGCTGGATGCTGGCAGTTGACTTCTTCTTTGCCGGCATGGGCGGCGGAATGTTAGTGATTGCCGCCATGGTCGAACTCTTCGGCGGGGGCACGCGCATGTCGCTGCTGGGAAATCTGCTCGGGCCCGTCTCAATGTGCATCGGCTGTGGCTTTCTCATGTTGGAGCTTGGGCGACCCTTGCGGGCTTGGCGGGTATTCATGAATCCAAAGGCCATTCTCACCGTCGGCGCCTGGATGATGTCCGTCGCCATCATCTCCGGCTTCATCTACGCCGCCATGGCTATTCCCCTCGATCTGATTTTCTGGCGGGGATGGACGGCCCTCGGGAAATGTTTGGCGGTCGTCAACCTGGTCACCGGCCTCGTGGTCGCCACCTATCCGGGCGTTCTGCTCGGCCGCCTAAAGGGGCGACCCTTCTGGGGAGGGCCGGGGATCATAGCTCTGTATCTGCTTTCCTCATTGATTACCGCTAGCGCCGTTCACTTTCTCAGCGGACTCCTGACCCCAGCTCCAGCTATGACCATCTGGCATGCCTTGCCGGGGTTGATTGCCGTTTTGCTTCTGTTTCAGTTGCTGCTGTGGACCGGCTATCTCTGGATCAAGCAGAGCGGAGCGACGGCAGCGGAAGCCACCAGCGCTCAACGCTGGACCAGTGGCGACCTCTCCTCAGCTTTCAAGATTGGATTCGTGGCCCTGGGAACCGTGGCGCCCTTGGTTCTGGTGTTGCTTCCTTTCCCGGCCGCTCAGGCAGTGGGAGCCGTTCTCGTCCTACTGGGTGGCGTGACCATGCGCCTGCTTACCATCCGCAGCGGCGAAGACCGGACTTTTCTTCCAGGCGAGCAGAAATACCGTCTCCGGCTTCCGACGGGAGACGAGGAATTTCTTCATAAGAACTGGCTTTGATTGCTCCCCGCCATCGCGACATTTTCAAGCGGGAAATTAGATCGCATGAATCGCATGAAATGTCCTGTTGCCCCACGATGCATTTACTGAAAAAGGAGTTAGATGTGGCAAGTGTTGACAACATTACCCGCAGTGCCAGCGTTGAGGTGAGTGAGCAACCGGTACCCAACGGCTCGAAGCAGGGTCCGCTTAGGATTGGTGACATCGGTGGATTGATATATTTAGCTGCCATTTCAGCAGTGATCTTACTGAACATCCACCTCGTCATGGCGTTGACCATGGCGCACCCGCTGCTGATGAGTTTCATCAAGTTCGCATTGCTGGCAACGTTCGGAGAATGCCTCAAAACTCGAATTGAAAGGGGGATCTGGTTTCCTTCGAAGCTTCCCCTCCGTGTTGCCATATGGGGTTGCTTTGGAATGTGGATTTGCCTTTCTTTCCCCTTTGTCGAGGGAGGCCTCAAGGCCCTCATCGCTCTTAAGGAATGGCCCAGCCAGGCTCTGACCGTCTCGTTGGTCTTGTGGATAAACTATTTCGGCGGTTATGCGTTCTTCATGATGCTCTGCCACTACTGGATCGATACCATGGTGGTCGAAGGGGGCATATGGCCTTGGCAGCTTTTCGGCCGACCGCAGACCGTACGGTGGGCCAAGATCGTTTTTCTTGCGATCACCTTCTTCTGGTCGCCAGTTCATCTCATAACTTTCTCGCTGCCGCCGCTTTGGCGCCCTCTTTGGGCGGCCTATATTAGCATCGCGTTCGGACTCATTCTGTCCTTCGCGGCAGGCCGAAGAACAAAGTCCACCCAATGCACTTCGACGGTCTAAATCCGGGGGTTCATCAGACAATCGGCGGCTTGACGAGGCCGCCGATGCAGCATCGGCAGCCGGTCAAATCTGCCACTGGTGAAAATGAAGCAACGGCCGGCACGTCTGGCTCCAATGACACCTTGGCCATCATCGCGGTTACGCTGGCCGCCATTGTTGCATTCCTCAATGTTTTTGCTACCCAGCCGCTCCTGCCGCTTTTTGAGCAGATATTCCACGCGTCCAAGTCAGAGGTCGGGCGAACTGTCAGCGTCACAACCTTGGGTGTCGCACTCAGCGCGACTTTTTGGGGAGCCTTGGCCGAGCGCGTTGGCCGCCGCAGGGTTATCGTCCTATCCACCTTCCTGCTCGCCATCCCAACCATCTTGGCAGCTAGCGCGGGTAGCCTCACATATTTGGTTATCTGGCGCTTCCTGCAGGGCATCGTCGTGCCCGGAATCTTCGGCGTCACCATCGCCTACATCACCGAGGAATGGCCCCGCGCGCGCGTGCCGAAGGTGATGTCTCTTTACGTCAGCGGTATAGTGCTCGGTGGTTTTCTCGGCCGCCTTTTAACCGGAGTCGCCGCCGCCCATCAGCTCATTCCCTTTGTCGCTCCAAACTGGCGTAATGGTTTCTTAGTCATCGGAGCTATTGACCTCGCCTTCGGCTGCATCCTCTGGTGCTGGCTTCCCAATGATTCTGTGCTGCCCGCCGGTGCCGGCAAGAAGACAAACATCGCTCGCCACTTCCGGAATCCGCAACTGCTTGCTACCTTCGCCGTCGGATTCAATGTGTTCTTTTCCCTTATAGCGACCTTCACCTACGTCACCTTCTATCTTGCTGCTCCTCCGTTCTGGCTCTCTCCCGCGAAGTTGAGTGCGCTCTTCATGGTCTATCTTGTAGGGCTTATCGTCACGCCTCTGGGCGGGATTTGGATTTCGCATGTCGGTTCGCGCGCTGCTCTCATCTGCTCGGTCGGAGCCGGCATCATAGGAATCCTCCTGACCCTGATCCCGAACCTTCTGGTCATCATCTTCGGGCTCATCCTCTGCTCTTCAGGAGTCTTCATCTGCCAGGCCGCCTCCAACAGCTACATCCAGCGCATTGCGCAGTCGGGTGGACGTGCCTCTGCCACTGGGCTTTACGTGATGTTCTACTACACGGGCGGGAGCCTCGCGGGAGTCTTGCCTGGCTTGCTCTGGCGCTACGGTCAATGGAAGGCATGTGTAGCCCTGATTGTCTTTGTGCAGGCGGTCTCCGTCACAATTGCCGGAAGCATCTGGAAGGGCAAGGACTCATAGTGTTCCGGATTCTATAGCGTCAACACGTCGCTCGAAGCACCTGTCATGACCAGAACACCTCAGACGCCTCCCGCGTTAGCTTCGCCTCGTGCTGTCTTGGTTGGTACAGTGGGCACTCGGAGGAGCCACTTACAAAAGCAGGAAGCTGCGATTGCTCCGGCTGATTGGGCGACAAGGAACATTGGAACGTCGGAGGGTCTTATGCCTGAAAAGGTGTCGCTGAAACAGCGGGCAATGGTTACCGCGGGATTGGCAAAGGAAGTTGAGGAAGTGCACCAATATGCGGCTGCGATGTAGAGTCCGACGCCAGTGGCGACACTTTCCACCCGCTTCTTCGTGGTCATCTCGATGACGCACACAAGACCGAATGTGGCTACCAGTTCACTGGCGAAAAGCGGAAATCCACCGCGCGCATGGTGAGACCAGGAAGCCAATGGGAGAGAAAACATCAGGTGCGCGACAACAGTGCCAGCAATGCCGCCAGCGATCTGCGCGATTACGTAGAATGGCACCTCGGGCCACGGCGTTCCACTGCGCATGGCAGAAGTGAAGGTCACGACGGGATTAAAGTGGGCCCCGGAAACCGGAGCGAAAGTGATGATCAATGTGACAAGAATTGCTGCCGTGGCGATCGTGTTGCATAGCAGCGCCAGCGCCACATTTCCGCCGGCAAGGCGCTCGCCCATAATACCTGAACCGACTACCGTCCCTACGAGCAATGCAGTTCCAAAGCACTCGACAGCGAGGCGCTGCCCTAATCCGTAATTCATAATCGCCCCTCATTCCATAATCAGCAGCAACCGTTTCCACTGCCCGCCTGACTGTTCACGTCGCATCCGCCCACCGGCCTACAGTCAAAGGGGCCGTGATGTAAGGAAGTATCGCCAACAACTTCGAAGTACTTGCCGTAGCGTGTTTCACTTACCATGGCCGCCGTGTTGCCGCAGACGAGCATCGGCTTTCCGGTGAAGAACGTATGATGATCGTCGAGTTTGAATCGGAATGGGTGGCCAGGCGCACTGCCGAGGTAGTACGCAACCTGCCCGAAGTCTTCGCAGATATCTTCCAGGCAGGCAAGCTTGAACGCCCGAATGGTTCGCGAATAGAAGTCGATATTGCCGACCTTGGCTTGTATCTCAGTGTTGTTAATTGTTATGCGGCTCTCCGCAACGACACGAAGATCGAGGCAGCCAATTGCGCGCAGCAATCTGCGGAAGTCTTCTGTGTACATGGCTCCGCCCAAGCATTCGCCCACCAGCACAGGGTCCGCTGCAAGTTTCTCAGGTACCCGCCTTCCAGCAAAGACGTCGGAGAAATAGAGCTCGCCACCAGGCTTTAGGACGCGAAAGATCTCTGAAAACACGCGTTTCTTCTCGGGAGAAAGATTGAGTACGCAATTGGAGATCACGACGTCGATGGAATTGTCTGCAATGCCAACTGCGGAAAGATCCTCAATGTATCCAAGCCGGAAGTCGACGTTCGACTTTGCCTGGCCAAAGCGCGCGGCTTGGGAGTCCTGGTGCCGCCGTGCGACCGCAAGTTGTTCCTCGGTCATATCCACGCCAATAACACTGCCTGCCTCCCCAACTAACTTGGACACAAGATAGGTGTCCCGCCCTGTGCCGCAGCCCAGATCGAGCACAGTACAATCTTCGAGCGCGGGGGGAATCGGCGAGCCACAGCCATAAAACTTGTCGCGAATCTCAGGATCGATATCATCCACAATCTTGCGATGAGTTTCAGGAAGCGAATCTCCGCAACAACAGGCATTGGTCTTCAAATCCTTCGTGTTCTTGATGATCGACCCGTAATATTTCTTTACATTTTCAAGCGTGTCCATTGCAGTTGTAGCCATTTCTGTTCCCTCTCACTTCACGCATCAGTACGTGCCAATATTCGAGTCGCTCATTAAGACTTTGTCATAGCTGTAATGTGCCCTGGCATGAGCTGCCGGTGCCTGCGGTACAAGCGAAACACTGAGGGCCGACAGTGATTTCATGATCTAACAATTTCGCTGCGATCTCGCCAACAGAAAGCTCCCCGAGGCGGAACGGGCGTCCGTTTCCCAGCGCACAACCGAGCGCCTGATTGAAGTCACAGTCGTAAAGAAAGCCATCCCACGAGATGCTGATCTGGTCCTTGCACATTACTTTGTGTAAGGTTGCCGGGTTGAATGCTTTTTCGAGCAACAAGCAATAGGAAGCATATTCATTTTTCTTCTTGAGCCCCGAAGCGAAGCGTCCAGTTGGGGAATTCGTGATGGTCAGCAGACGGTTGAATGTAATTCCGTACTGCTCACCCAGAATCCGTTTGTAGTCACTTTCAAGTTGCTCTTGCGCTGGAGGAAGCGCGGGCCCGTCCGGGTTATAAACAAGCGTTAGTGTCAGCGCCGAATTATTCTGCCCATAGCCCAACGCATTAAGTTTCCGTAGTGCCTCAAGAGAGCGCATGAACGTGGATGCTCCGCGCTGTTTGTCGACGTTTTCTTCGGTATAGCAAGGCAGGCTTGCGATGATCTCTACCTGTTGCTTTGCCAGAAACTGCGGCAAGTCCTCGTTTCTCTCTTCGAGAAGCACCGTAAGATTGGAGCGAACAATGACATGGCGCTGATCGGAGGTCATCTCCTGAACGAGCCACCGGAAGTTCGGGTTCATCTCCGGAGCCCCACCGGTAATGTCCACCGTGCCAGCTCCGGTGCAGCGGACAAATTCGATTGCCAGCATCATTGTTTCCCGGCTCATGATCTCAGTGCGTTGCGGGCCGGCATCGATGTGGCAATGATGACAGCTCTGATTGCAAAGCCGACCAAGATTGATCTGTACCGTATGAATAGAATCGCGGCGCAGGCAAACTCCCTCACGCTGCAAACACTCTGCAAATGACGGACGCAGGAGTTGCTGTACTGACCCGTTCACAGTTTTTCCTTTCTTGTTTAACTCGTCTGCCTGAGAAACAGACGAGCCCGTCACCGGAAGCTCTTCACTCTTCCGCAGGAGCAAAGTAAGCCCATCGCTTGGGCGACCATTCCGAGGCGTATCCCGGCGCGGAACGTCCGCAGGGTTGCACGCTACGACAACAGGCCTACGTTAGTTGGCCACTGCGATTTGTGAGTTGTTAGCTGCTAAGAAATAGCGAGGAATGGAGGAGGGAGTTGCCAGGTGAGCGTCTGACGTTTGGATGTGCTCCGGTGCGAGGACTCATTGGTTTTGCAAGGGATCACATCGAGCAACTGAAGCAGGATCGCAGCCAGTGCGCTCCAGGCGTTCTTGGATCGTGCCAGCAACCGAAGATCTTCAAGAACATCGAGATCGATCTTGACCGGGAACTGCGCGGTCGAGCTTTCACCGAAGCGCCGCAGGAGTTCTCCAAAATCTGTGTTCTGATGCCAGCGAATGTCCGACAACTGGGCGCGATCTTCGCTATGCAACCCTATCAGGTAGCATCCGCCGCGATGATCTGGGCCTAAGACCAGCCGTTTTTGGTCAAGACTCTGAAATGCATTCGCAATGTCATCCGCAGTGAGGCTAGGGCAGTCTGAGCCGACGATGACGATCTTGCGGTAACCGAGTGTGGCCAATTGTTCGACGGCATCTTCCAACCGCTCGCCAAAGCTGGCTCCGGTGTACCGCTGCAAATGTACGGTGTACGAACGGCCTTTCGAGGCGCTCGGCTCCACCGAGGTAAAGATGTGAACGTCGATCTCCTCGGTGGCAAGTCCTGTGAATCTTCTGGTATTGAATAACTGTTGAAACGGAAGCGGCCACTTGCGCCGTTGACAGTCTATTGCCGCCGGGTCGGCGAAGACGAGGAGAGCTTGGGCCGAACGCGCCACCATTCTCTCGCCGGGCGCATCTACGGGACAATCCCGCGCGCCACCACTCGAACTGATGTTGGGCATCAGATCTATGCCGTCGTTCTGATCAGGCCAGTCCATATTTGAAACTTCGCAACCTTCGGGTTGCACGCAAGCTGCCAAACTGACAAATGCGTTGCCTCTCGCGAATTATCTTGCAGAACATCTTTGGCAGTATCAGATGAAAAGTGTGCTTATGACATTTTTGTCATGTTCATATCACTTTCGACCGCGATCGGCTACTTCAATAACAAACCGCATTCGCCTCTCTCGTGGACATGATGGCTATCATGCGCCTCTAGCCTCATCGCTTTTGCTGGCTTCACAGCGACCGAACTGATCGCGCTGCCGGCAGAGCAGCACGTCGCCGGTTTCTGTATCCCACACGCCCGGGAATGCCTCCTCCAGCGCCTCCGCGTGCAGAACATTCGCCAGAAATAGTGAGTGATCGCCGACAGTCCGGCGTTCCTTTACATGGCATTCCAAATACCCCAGTGCTCCGGCGATTCGTGGCGGACGGACGCAAAGAGATTTCTGCGTCTGAAGGCTTGCATTGGCAAACTTATCCGCGCTTTTGCCCGAACAGTTGCCGCACGTCTCAACCGCGTTAAGAAAACTCTGCCCAACAATGTTCAGTACAAATTCGTCGCTCTCAAGCAGCAATGAGTGCGAGTGGCGGCTCGGAGCGATACTGATGGCGATGATCGGAGGCTCATGTGAAACCGGCATAGTCCAGGTCACGCTCAGAACGTTCGGCTGCCCTCTCTTATCGCAACACGTGATAAGCGCAACTGGCCTTGGATTGAGCAATGCGGCAATATCTCGTCCCTTTACATTGACCATGCTCTTCACACTTGCGGAGGCAGATAGATCTTTGCTCGAGAATCCGGGATTGCCTTCTTTGCTAGTTCGGCAAGTCCTTCGATGAGCAGCGGCATCTGTGCGTTGGGGACTCCCATGAACATCAGGTCGTCTCCGACATCGGAAGATGCGCGACAGCCATAGCATCCCAGGGAGATGTTGATCTTTCCACTCGTATACGGCAGCAGTGTGGTCTCGACACACTGCGCGTTGTAGCCACTGACCTTGAAATCAAATTTCTTCCCCGTGAAGTAGGCAGCAGCCATGCACAACCACATCATCTGCTCGGGTTGCGCGATGATGGCGATGATGTCTGGAGGCATAACCGCTTTGTCCAGCGGAGTTACCAGCGTCGCTTGAACAGAGCGCTGGGGCAGTTGCGGACGCTCGGCAACCATCTGTCGCGCCGCTTCGATTGTGGCCAGTTTGCCAAAGCGGATATATAACTCGCCGCTTGCCAATTTGGGTGGAATTTCGGTCAGTCCTAAAATCGATGTTCCATCGGGGCAGGCATGACAATCTGCTGTCATAAGAAGACTCTTCCCCCGGCGGGCGGCCATCAGCGACTGACAGTAGCGCAGCTTAGTCCGCGGCTTAGGAACATCCGGCAGCGCCGCGCCTTTCGGAATCAAGCTGATGGCAACGGGTTTCCAGCGCAGACGCAGGACACGCTCCAGCATGGAAGACCATTCGTAACACTGCCATTGTTGCTGTGGGTCTAGTCTTGCTTGGGGAGTGGAGTCAATCGAGACAGATTCCGACGGCGGTTGCACAACGCGCAAGGCGCCAGTTGGGCATTGGCCGACACAAGTGTCGCATCCCCAACAGTCTTCGACGCGGAGCGCCACTGGCCGTCGATCACCATTGTGACCTTGCATCTCGAATACCGAGACCGGACAGAAGTCAGCACAGGTTCCACAACCATTGCAGCGTACCTGGTCAATCTCAATTTGCAACATCGATGTTCTCCCTTGGGTCGTTACGCTGTGTACTCATGGTTCACTCCGCTCAGTTCTGTCGCAGGTCGCCTGCACGGCTTCCCGCTATACGTTAATCAGCTTGCATTTCATGATCCGTTGAATGCGGTCCGAGAATCTCATCGTGTTCTTTTGCGATCGGATAGACACGGCACGGCAGCCCGTTGTAACTCCACTGTCCGAGCAGCGGATCGCAGTTCTCAAACTCCGCACTGGTCAGAACATTTGCATTCGAAATCCAGATGCTATCGATCTCGTCGCGCTCGGTCCCTTCCCCGGGGAACCACCAACCGTATTCCACACTCACAACACCGGGGAGCATCACAACGATCCTGGTGGTGAAACGGGCCTGGCCAGAGACAGTTTCTACCCTTACCTCTGCTCCATCGACTGCTCCAATTTTGGCTGCGGTCTCGGCGCTCATCTCCGCCCATGGCGTTGGGTGCATCGCGCGTAACGTTTCAATCTGTCTAAAAGAGGATGCATAAAAGGGCTGGCAGCGGGCGCCGGTAATCAACTGTAAAGGAAACTCAGCATCATATGTTGCTGCAGGCTTGTTCTCCGGCAAGGGCTCATACCCGAGTGTGTGCAGCATATCGGAGTACAACTCAATCTTTCCGGAAGGTGTAGAGAAGCCGGTTGGCTGACCAGTTTCCGGCTTCGTACTCTTGTGCTTTTCGTAGATGTATTCGGGAGCGTAGATGCCGGTTTCGCAAAACCCACTCCAGGTGAGTCCCGCGGGACGGAAGACATCGTCGAGCGCTTCCTCGAAGGTTGACCATGGCCAATCAGAGGCTTGACCGAGCCGTACACCGAGCCCACGCCAGAAATCAAAGTCCGGATGCCGCTCGAATAGCGGAGATATTGCGGCCGGACCTCCATAGGCAATATTCGCAACTCCGGCATTTGTCTGAACAACCGGACGCTCCATTCCACCGGCGCTTGGCAGGATGTAATCAGCCAACATCGCTGTTGGAGTCTTAAAATACTCAAGCACTACGAGCAGGTCCAAACTCCGCAGCGCCCGGTAAATCAAATGGGTATCGGCCTGGGTCAACAATGGGTTGCTCCCCATCACAATCATGGAACGGATCGGATAGGGTTCTCCGCCGAGCATTGCCCGCCAGACAAGATTCGGGTGAGCCGAGGTCAAGTAGCGCTTTGGCAATCGCTTGCCAGCCAGCCGCGTCTGGGAATCGACATTCTCATAACCGGAGTAGGTTTGGAGCAACAGGCGATGCTGGCCCAGTTGCTTTTCCTTTTGCCCAGCAGGCAGCCGGTCACTTAATTCAAGGTCGATTTCAGGAGTAATGTCCGGCATCTCTCCGAGATGGTTTGCACCAGGGATGTCTACATTCCCAGTAATAGCCCTCAGAATTGCCAAGGCACGATGGGTGGCAAAGCTGTTCGCGCCGATTTGGTCGATTCCCCTACCGCTGATGATGGTGGATGGACGCGCCTGCGCAAACAGTCGTGCGACTCTAACGATCTCAGAGGCGTTCACCCCCGTGATTTCAGCGCATCGTTCTGGCGTGTAGCTTGCAATATGCGATCGCAACTCGGGGAATCCATTACACCACTCATCAACAAAAGCCTCATCGTGGAGTTTTTCCCCAACGATGACATTCAGCAGACCCAAAGCTAGAGCGCTATCGGTTGCCGGTTTGATGGCGAGCCAATGCTTCGCCAGCGCAGCCGTTCGAGTACGCCGCGGATCGACCACAATCAGGTTTCCGCCGCCATGTGCGAATTTAACAAGGGAGCGCCAGAAGAAAGAATTATCCGACTCGGCAGGATTAGTTCCCCAGATGATCGCGCACGATGTGCGTTCCGGATCCAGTTCGTTGTCGATTGGCCAGCCGAACGTCAGTGTGTTGGTCCAGATGCCGGGGTTCCAGCAAATCTGGCCGATACCGACGTTGTTGGGACTACCGAAGAGATTCAGGAAGCGGTGCATCGGCCAGTAAGTCGCATGCGGACCGCCGATGCTGGTTGCCAAGGTTTCTGCGCCGTAGCGCTGTTTAAGATCGCCGAGCCGTCCGGCAATTTCGTCCAGCGCTTGCGTCCATGAGATTTGCTCCCACTGGCCGCCGCCCCGCTCACCAACCCGCTTGAGCGGAAAATTCATGCGCCGAGGATGATTGAGTATCTCAGCGTTCGAGCGCCACCGCCGGCATCCCTTCATGAGGGACGTATCGTAGGGGTAGCGGCTGGGGTCGGGTTCCACGGAGACGACGCGACCGTCTTCAATGTGAGCAGTGAGCGCACACAGGTAGCCGCAGAGGCGGCAATTCGTACGCTCGGTGCAATTCATCGAACCGCTCCTACAGGGACCGTTTGCACGCCCCCAACAGCGTGGACACGCTGCCCGTTGCACCCGGTCAGATGATACGAGCAGAAAGGCAGCATTCTTCCATCTGGAACGGCAACTACCATGCTGCACTCCCGAAGTCGCTCCAGATCCATGGTCCCGGCATCCATGTAATTCATGACCACCAGCGAGAGGCCCTCAACGTTTTCGCCCGCTTGCTGCAACAAAATGTCGCGAAACACCGATCCCTGCGGACTGTTTGAGTCGAATTCAGCTCGGTACTGTTCAGGTGAAATCTCTCGCGTGATCGGGACAAATCCATCGGGCTTACGAACAAGAAAAGTACCGCAGTCACAGAGTGGGTGCGCACAACCTAGTGGGAAAAAATCATAGGGGCCCACTAAATCAGGACATTGCTCCGCCAGCGTGAAGATAATGTCTCCCATCGAAAGACGCCTGGGCTGTCCAACTTCAAAGCGACCCGAGGTGAACGCAGGTTGCAGCGCGAGCCCCGCAACGATATCGACGTTCTTCAATGCGAACCGCAAGACATCGCCGACCTGATCGAGGTTCGTGCCATCGATCACCGTCATGGCCAGCACAACTTGCAAACCAGCCCGCCGGCAGTTCTCAATCGCTTGCAGCTTCGTGGCCAGCAAATCGGCCCCGCGAATCTGCGAGTACAGTGACGAAGTCAATCCATCGAACTGGAGATAGATACCGGTAAGTCCTGCTTCTTGGAGGCGGAGAAGGTACTCGAAATCGCGAGAGATCACGATTCCATTCGTATTCACCTCAATGCCTTCGAATCCCGCCTTGCGCGCCAGACGAACGATCTCCGGCAAGTCTCTACGCACGGTTGGTTCGCCGCCCGTGATCTGAATGCCCGGCGCCGTTCCAACCTGCGCCCGAATCTGTTGGAAGATCTGCTCCAAGGCCGGAAGTGAAATGTCTGCTTCAGCCACATCGGCCGACATGAAACAGACCGGGCAACGAAGATTGCAACGCCGTGTCACCTCAATCTCGACAAGTGTTGGCTTTCGCAGATGACTCACGCAGGGTCCGCAATCTCGCGGGCATCCTCGATCAAGTAAAGTCATACATCCAGGCGGAACCAAAGGAAACGAGAAGGAATTCATCCAGCGGTAATGCTCTACGTCAGGCCACACTCTCAGTTCAGAAGTGCCGTGTTCATGGCACTCCTTCGCAAGATATACGGCGTTATCTTTTGAGACGAGGTTGGCTTCCACAACCTGCAGGCAGACCGGGCATACGCTCAAAGTCCGGCTAAGTAACGCGGGGGCTGACATCGCCATCCTCCTGGGTTAACACTTTTGCTCTCTCCAGTCGGTTTAGGTTCAACTCGCCCGCTTCCCCCTGCCACATCGCTTTCTGATTCTGGGCAATCTGCGCATAATCAATTCGGAGGTTGAAGACGAGTTCGAGACAATGTCGAACCTCACCCTTCTGCGCCAGTGGCGAAAGTCTGCGCGAACAGGCCATGCACGAGGTCACCATACAACTGGCCCCGGAGTGATCGAACTCATCTACCCGTCTGAGGCTTCTGGACAAGCAGAGATCCGGGTCAATGAGCGGCACAACACCTCCAGAGCCACAGCAAATCGTGTCTCTTCCTGAGTGTTCCATCTCCAGCACTGGATTCTCTCCGAGGATTGCGCGCAAGTCCGCTCCAAACTCGCCGCTTTCGCGGTCAGCACAGGAGTCGTGAACCGTAAGGCTCTGGGTCCCGGGAACGCGAACCCCAGCTTCCCGGAGAAGCCTATAAAGCGAGACTATTTCAATCCCTTCGAGATTCCCCGCGAGGTTGGAATGGCAATTGGCACACACGGTGACAATACGGGACGCCCCCGCGGCTTGTAATTTGGAAAGAAGATAACGTTGCAGTTGGTCCTTGCGGTTTTCGAGACCCAGGCTGGCCAGCGGTTTTCCGCAACACAAATCGGTAAAGCCAAGCACCATTCCCTGCGATTGGAGCCAGGCATGGGCCGCGCGGGTCAACTCCGGTGCATACGTGGCAAGCGAGCAACCGGGAAAAAACAACGTGTCATAGTGATCGCGCTTCAGATCGTCATAGTTAATTTTATAGGTGTCGCGATAGAGGGAGAAGCCATTCCAGTCCCGATCGACGAAAATCGGCTCAAAGCCATCCAGCGGCAATCTACCTTGATCCACTAAGAATGATCTTGCCCTCTCAAACAACAACCCTGCATTCAGAGCAGAGGGGCAATCCCTGGTGCAAAAACCGCAAAGATCGCAGCGCTGAATCAGGTCGCGCAGCTTGGACGAGTCATTTCCTTCAAGGAGTTGCTTGGAAATTTCACCGGGATTGAGGCCGGAGTCACGCAGTAGATCACAGGCCGAAACACATGAGCCACACTGACTGCATTGTTCACTGCACTGGCTCAGTGCTTTCACTGACTCAAGATTCCGGTCCATATCTACTGCCCCGATTCACTTCTACAACGGTAACACTCAAACACTTCCTAGCTTCTGTTCCATTATTCCATGCTCTCAAGAATGCTTCATCGCTTCACCGCAAGCGGGTGATGCTCTCTGAGATTGCTGAATCCCTTGCGTGTAACCACGCAAGGGATTCAGCGTCAACCGAATGGGTTATGGTGCCACGCCCTAGTGCGTAGAAGCGGCGCTGGCCATCTCCGGAACAGCTTTACGACGTGCCGCTGCCGCGTGCCGCGACAGAATCACGACGATCGCAGCGATGAGCAGGCCAGACAAGCCGTTCACCACACAGATTCGCCCAACGCTCCAGCTGTGGGCGAGCAGAACGCCTCCCACCACCGGCCCCAGCATGGAGCCGACTTTCCCAACTCCATACGCCCAGCCTATGCCCGAGCCCCTGATCGAAGTCGGATAGGAAATCGTGCCGAGTGCCATCAATCCGGTGTTCCCGCCATTGACGAACAAGCCGGTAATGCCTGCTAGGATGGCAACTACCATAAACGGATTGTGGGACCCCAAACCGAATATACTCACGGTGATGAACGCGAGGACAAACCATATTTCCAGCACGTGGTACACGTCAAACTTGTCCATCAGGCGGCCAATGATAAGCGAGGCTATAAGCGAACCCAGGTTGAGGAACGCATACGCCACGCTGTACTGTCGAATGGAAGCCCCGGCGTTGCGCAGCAGGGTTGGGGTCCAGGAGAGCATGACCCACAACAGGTAGAAGCTCAGGAAGAAGAGCATCCAGACCGCTATGGTAGTGAACGCGCGGCCCTCGGTAAAGAGGTGCTTAACGGGCACGCCAGAGAGCTTCTTCTCGTTGCTGTAGAACTCGGTCTCCTGCTCTCCCGCCATCGCTGGCGAGATCCTGGAAATTATCTTCCTGATTGCCAGCTTGTCTTTCCCCTGGCGCACCAGGAATGCCAGCGATTCGGGAAGGAACATGGCGACCATCAAGCCCACAACGATCGGAGGAATGCCCCCCACCCAGAAGAGCGATTGCCATCCATGATGCGGAAGCAGCCATGCCGCCGCAAATGCGGCGATCACGGATCCCAGCGGCATTCCCGCCCACATCATTCCAGTGATAAAGGCGCGCCGGTGGCTAGGCGCATATTCGCATCCAAGAGCCAGCGCATTAGGAATGGCCCCGCCCAAACCGATTCCAGCGAGGAACCGGAACAGGGCAAGTTGCGGGACGCTCCCCACGGTAGTGGTCAGCATGGTGAAGAGTCCGAAGATTAGAGCAGAGATAAACAGACTTTTCTTGCGGCCCCAGCGATCGGAAAGCATTCCGATCATCATTGCCCCGATCAGCGGTCCCATCTGGCCGGCGCCAACCGCCAATCCCAGAGCAGTGGGGCTAGCATGCAGGTACTGGGCGATCTTGGGCAGAGTAACCCCGATCACCACGAGATCGAAACCGTCCAGGATAATCACAAGAAGGCAAAGGGTATAAACTTTGATATGGAAGGATGTGATTGGACTTTTATCAAAAACGTCCGTCACACACACGCTTCTGGCCGCCATAATATGCTCCTTAGGATGAGTGACGGCGAATTTTTGCCACCGTCTAAAAAATAATCTCTCGCACGTTCGTTACCAGACCGCTCGACCTGGATTCTTCCCCCAAAATCGATCTGAAGTCAGCTTAACCGGCCAGTCTCCGACTTCTATTTAGCTGTATTGGAGCGTGCCTGCTTCGGCGGTTTGCGAGTCGGTCGGCGGGAGCCGGCGGCGCTGTTAAGAAGAGAGCGGCAGGACATACAGCCATCCAGCCCTGTGCGAAAGGGCGCGACTGGGTCTTAAGCTGATGCGCCGCGTTTGAACGAGGCAGCTCTCAGCCCTGTCCGCGACGACGGAGACGAGGTGAAGGGCGCTGCGTTTCACATGGCCTTGGCCCGGGTGACTGGTACGATTCGCACAGCTTACCGGGGCCGCACGGTCTCAGTTTGACATGATGTGTCATTTTGAGAGGAAACTTACGGGCAATCCACGCTTCGTGGTCGCATCTTGTCACCGGGTACCAGTAGTTTTGGGTTGCCGGCAGCAGCAAAGAGCCGCCGCCGTTAACCACTCATCTCTGCCCCTCGAAACCCGCCCGAAACAGAGATAGCCAACGGATATAAGAAAAACGTTACAAAAGCTTCTCCGACGGACGAAGTCTCGTGCCCTTGGAATCCAAGCAGTTCTCTTATCTTACTCGGGCTTCTTTTCGTCCCCGGGCTGCGCACCCTCTGCCTTCTTCGCGGCTTCTGCTGCCAGCCTCTCGCTTTCTTCCTTCTTTGCGGCTTCTATCATGGCTGTAAAATCAGTCTTACAAAAAGGACACTTCTTCTGGAAGACTCCTCCAATCGGTATCAGCTTTTTCCCGCAGTTTGGGCAAACCTGCGCTTTCGCTACACCACCCGGCCTGAAACACATAAGCGACTCCTTTAATGTGAATAAATAAAATGAAAATGCCCGCATGACTCCCAGAAACTTCCAGTATTCGACTTCTCTGTCCAAGAGTCGCACTATGATTAAGTCTGGGGCTCCCAGAGGCTTATATAAATTGCTTGCAAATAGCCGACCATAGTTCGAATGCAGACCTCAGCAATTCATCCGGGGAATGGAGTACCGTGAGTAATTAGGCGCAGGCAGGCGCAGGTTTTTCTAGATATTTCCGTGTCTTCTATTCGTTAGGAACGAAGTTTGCTTCGCCTACTGGATGAAGGCGTGCAACATGGTTCCTTGGAGAGGCCGCGATTTCTTGACGCCTGGGAGCAACAGATGTGCTGGTCATGCAATCCGTACTGCGGAGGGTGCAAGCCTCCTAAGCCGAGACCGGTCCGTTGTCCATTTTGCAATGTCTTCAACTTCCCCGATCGGACGAGTTGCATCAGATGCGGCCATGCCTTGCCTCCTGTGCCCCGACCGTCTCCCGTCATGTGCCTCTATATCGGCGAATCCTGCGCCAATCCCTGCCAGCGCTACAAAAAGACACCAGCCGAAGCGGAGGAGCCCTATTGCCTGTGGCATACCCGCCCTGAGGACTGACGGCGGCCCTCCGAAGGATAGGATCCTCCAGCAGCGCTGCGGGGGCGCCAGTTGGCAAACACATCTCCGCCTACAAGCCGAAACGCATGCCGTCGTACGCGAGGCTCACCTGCGGATGCTGAGATATCTTGTTCCGCAAATCTTTGTCCGTGATCGGATTAGCGTAGTGCAGCGCCAGATGGGCTAAAACTATGTGCCGTGCCGCAACTTCTCTTCCCATTTCGATCGCCTGATCTACCGACATGTGCTGGTCCGGAAACCAGTTTTCATCGTGAAATGTAGCGTCACATATCAGCCAATCGACTTCCGCCACTGCCTTCTTCGTCGTCTCGGGCAGTCTGGCCGTGTCAGTGAAATAGGCCAGACGCTTGGTCCCCGATTCAAGCAGCAGTCCAGCGGTCTCGCAGCCGTGATTGGCCTCCAGAGGCGTGATCCTGATGTCGCCAAATCGGAAGCTCGTGCCGAACTCCCACGGTACGCAGGACAGGCAGTCGAGCATGTACGGAAAGGCGGCTGCGAACTGGCTCTCGGCCGACGGTGGCACCGCGAACCCTAGAGGCTCGTTGCGCTGCAGCCTTACATAATATTCAAGCTCTCCGAGGCCACCGAAATGGTCGTAATGCCAGTGGGTCAAGATAACCTGGTCAATCTCTTTGATTCCTTCTCTGAGTAACTGTCCGCGAAGGTCCGGAGATGCGTCGATGAGCAGAGTACCCCCATTCGCAGCAACAAGCGCCGCGCCGCTGCGGCTCCGGGCAAGAGTAGGGTCACTGGCGGCTTCACGGCAGGCGCAGCAGCCGCAGAAGAAGGACGGGACCCCCGTCCCGGCACTGCTGCCAAGAATTGTGAACACCGTCTCCTTCATCGCATTTCTCCTTGTACTCCGCTGGCTGCCTCAGTGTCAGGGGGCTGTGAAGCACATGGCGACGGGATTGCAATCGTCGCGCTTGTGGCAAGTCCCGCACTGGTCGCGAAAGGGATCGGCCAGTTCTGTGAAGTCGCAGTGTTTAAAGCCGTGCTTGTGATAAAAACCAGCAGCCATTCCCCGCGCGACAGTGGTTACACGATAGCCCTTGCCGCTCCCTTCCAAGGCATCACGGCAACACTTCCAAGGATCTCTGAGCATCTCCTCCAAAAGTTGGCTGCCGGCACCGTTGCTCCTACACGTTGCATCGACCGCAATGAGAAGCAGGTGGAAGACATCGTGGTCTGACTGAGCCAGCATGGCACCCCCAATCAGAATGGAATCTTGCTTGATCACCAGATGTTCTTCTATCTTTCCTGCAAGGTCCATACCCGCGGCGACACAGATTTCCCGAAGCTTCTTTTTGTCGCGGCGGATCGCAAATTGAATCGTCAAGGGCACACCAAGATTCCTAAACCTTTCTGCACCGGGCGGCATAGCATTCGACGTTAACACCCGCATAAAGATGAGCAAGAGCGATGCCACTCATCGTCGAAAGACAAGAGTATCCGCAGTCGCCGCTCTCGTGTTTGTCGAGTTATTCAGGTAGCGGCCAATCTGCCAAGTGCTCTGCGCCCCGGCTCAGTCTGCCCGTTGACTGGCCCTGAGGAGAACCATTTTCATGACCAGGAGCTCCAGATTTCGCCTCTGATTCGTACACGCTGAACATTTGTCATCCGCACACAGTACTCTTCCCGAGCCATCACGTGTCGGAAACTTAACCTGACTTCACCCACCTTCCAAGTGACAAGAATCTGATGGATTGCCGTGGTCGGATGTGATAACGTGTCGAGTTTGTAGGCCCTATTCTTAATTCTTAGCGATCATGGTCTGGAAGACTTACCCTCTGTCCAGCTAGTCTGCGTTGCATTGCGGCGGTCATTGCGCCCGGCGATGAGGACGAGAGAATGTAATATGAATCTGAAAGTTCGCGCTACTCAAAGTCTCAAAGTAGGTGCGGTTCAGACCGTCGGCATCGATGAGGAAAAGCTAAGCGTGAAGCGATGGCAGGAGATCCTGCGCTGTAAGGAGGATTTCCTTAAGAATCGTGTCGACGATCCCGGTCGCAAGGTTTGCATCGATAGCGAGGTGGTGGAATCCTGGCTGCGCTCGCGCCAGATGGGGGTTGACCCCCACAGCATACGCACCAACACCGATAGCAACAAACTAGCAGAACTCAGGACGAAACACCAATCGCTAATTCAGGGTGTTTTGGCCCTTATCAACCCCGTCAAGTCGGTTATGGTTTCCCACGGATACCTGTTCTATCTGATCGACAGTTCTGGCCTTATCCTTCTCAATGAAGGCGTCTGGACGGAAAGTGAGGCGCTCGCCAGGCAGTCTTCCCGTAGCGGCATCCTCGCCGATGAGAGGTCTGAGGGAACCACTGCACATTCACTATGCTTCCGACTCAAGCGCCCGGTTCAGTTGTTGGGTCCGGAACACTACTGCTCTGCTTTCCAAAACCGGATCGCTTCGGCGGCCCCGATTATGGGCGACAACGATGAGGCGGTCGCAGGTCTAGAGGTTTTCAGCCCGCCAGTACAGGACCAGAACATCAGTTCTCTCTATCTCAGTACCTTGGGGTTAGTGCCGGCGCTCGCTTTAGCAGCCGAGATGCAGCTGAAACAGAGCCAAATCAACACCAGTCAAAGCACATCGCGACAACAAATAGAAAACCTGCAGGCCGACCTGCACAGCGCCAAGAAAGAAGTTGTCAGTGTGCACAAGGAGCTCGCGGCGTCACTGGCATTCATTGATGAAGGCATGATGGTCGTCGATCGCAGCGGCAAGATCCTGCAGGTCAATCCGGAGGCCATCAGGATTCTTCAGATGAGATCCGAAGAAATCTGTAACCACAGCATCAATGAGTTTTTCCGTGATGGATCCACCCTGATGAAGAGGGCGCATAACGGCGAGAGTTTCAACTGCGAGGAATTTATCAAACTCGGCTTCGGCAGAACTCGGAACCACAGGATTCAGGCTCAACCGATTCTCAGCCATGAAACTAATGCCCTTGATGTCATGATGCTTAAATTCGTCTCCAAAGAACAGCCAGGCAGCCATCAAGGAATTAGTGCCAGATACACCTTTCCCGGCATTCTCGGAGAGAGCCGCGAAATCAAGGCAGTAATCGCCCAAGCCCAGCGTTATGCCAATTCCATGGAGAATATCCTCATTCTGGGCGAAAGCGGCACCGGAAAAGAACTCTTCGCCCAGTCGATTCACAACGCGTATCGTCCGAGGGGACCCTTCATGGCGGTCAACTGTGCGGCGCTTCCCCATGAACTGATGGGCAGTGAACTGTTCGGCTACGAAGGAGGCAGTTTTACCGGCGCCGATCGTCACGGCAAAGTCGGTAAGATCGAACTGGCTCACGGTGGCACCCTGTTCCTGGACGAAATCGGCGACATGTCTTTAGAACATCAAGCGATTCTGCTGCGCACCCTGGAAGACAAAAAAGTCATGCGCGTCGGCGGAAGCTGCTACAAGGACGTTGACTTCAGACTGATTGCCGCCACCAACAGGGATCTGACCGAGAAGGTCAAGGAACACACGTTCCGAGAGGACCTGTTTTATCGTATTTATGTTCTGACGATCTCCATTCCCCCGCTTCGCAAACGCGTGGGGGATATCTCTCTTCTCAGCAGGATTTTCCTTGAAAATTACTGTCGCACGCAGGGCTGCGACGTTCCGACCATTAGTCCCGAATTCATGAAGCTGCTCGAGGAATATGCCTGGCCTGGCAATGTCCGCCAGTTGCAGAATGCCATTCACCACACCATCAATACCCGCGAAGGAGATACCCTTCTGCCGGGAGATCTGCCGCAGTACATCCTCTCCGACATCGGTTCGGCAGCTTCATTATCGAAGGTGTTTCACTTCGGCGATACGGCAAATGGGACCCTGTCGCTAAAGGAGATCGAGAAAGCGACGATCGAAGCGGCGCTGCTGTTGCGCTCCAACTGCATAGAAGCCGCGGCCGAGAGTGTCGGCCTGAGCCGCTCCACCTTTTATCGCAAGATGAAGGAATACAAAGTCGTCCGCGGGCCAATTGCCGCTGGCGCCCGGTCAGGCCGGCGAAAAGTAGAAGCCGTGAGTACCGATTGTCAGTAATGTCCGCGTAAGGACGAGGCGCAAGAAACGCCTGAAGAGCAGGAGAGAGAAGTTGTCGTCGGAGCCGCACAGGAGGGCATTAATGCAGTCGTCTTGCCCGAGAGGAATTTGCGCGCACCAGCGTGACGCCCGTCACACTGCCGGAAGTTTCTACGATCAAGCGCAACCCTGATCGTGGGAGGAACCCCGTCAGCTGTCATCTCGGCTAGCCTGAACACCAACGGGATCCCTTCTCGACGAAACATCAACTACTTTTGGTCTTTGTCCTTCTCTTTTTCTGCTTTATCTTTTTCTTCCTTGAACGTGATCTGTCCGGCTTCATATTCTTTTGAAGGCACGAACTTTGTCGATCCGTAATTCTGGCCTGGCTTTGCTGCCAGGGGATTGAGTGGTTTCTTGATCACTTTCTTCTCAGCGTTTTCATCAGCCATTGCAATCTCCTTATCGCGCCTGCGATTGAGAGGTGAGGATTACATCTGTGGTCCAGTAAAGATTACTACTTTCCGTCCTTTTTGGGACGCGCTCTTTGCCAGATCTTCCAACGTGCCGTACTCCATGCACGCAGCCAGGCAGTGATGCACGCAGGTCGGTTTCTTCCCTGCCTTCACCCGGTCTGCACACAGATCACAAAACGATGTTGGAGTCGGGATATAATCCCACTCAATCTTTCCCGAAGACAATTCGCGAGGACCGTTCTCCAAGAGCTTGATACCCCATTCGCCCTTAGTCAGCTTATGCTCATTCTTGCACGCAACAACACAGCTGCTGCATCCCGAGCAGTACTCATAATGAATTAATAAACCATTTGCGGACATTAGTGTCGCCTCCACTCTTCCTTCAGTCTTCAGAGCCAGAGGTTCTGAATTTTTATCACATGTCGGTTTTTTCGCAACTCCTCTCCCGGCAAGCCGGGAGAGGAGTTGCGAAACTATGCCGTGACCTCTGCAGCAGGATCAAGTCAGTCCGCTTGGACCACTTCGTGATCGAGCTTAGCCGCCTCAGCTTCGAGTACTTCCGGCTTAACATCTGCCGGATAGGACTCAGGTACCGAGACCACCACATCTTCGAAGTGCTCCAGCCTCGTGGCTTTGCAGATCATCTGTTTCGATGGGTTGCCAAAGCCCAACACCCCAATGTGCTTATGTGGCACTAGGTTGTTGATATTGGATTCCCATACGCCGAACAGATTGGGCTCTTCGCCTGGAGTTTCGGGGTACCACATGCCATGCGTTGAATGAACGACCTTGCGGTGAATGCAAGGCGTCAGATGTGCCCGCAGCTTGGCTTTGCCGAACATGTTTTCGATCAGAACCCAGTCGTTTTCCCTGATATTCAGCGATTTCGCTGTATCAGGATGAAGTTCCAACACTGGATCCGGATCGATCTCGCGCAGCATCGGCAAATGACGATGTTCAGAGTGGAACGATGTAGTCTTCCGCGCACCCGTCGTTAGAATCAGTGGATATTCCTTGAACAGCTCTGGGCTGCTGATCGGGCTGTAAGGAGGCTCCTTGAAGTAAGGCAGAGCATCATCGCCCCACGCTTCGAAGAGTGTCGACGACAGTTCGACCATACCGGTTACGGTATTGAAGCCGGGCTCGCCGTCTGCGCGCAGGAGGCCTTTTTCATACTTCTTGTAAATATATTTTGGCTGATATACCCCCATTTCGCTCAGGCCGGCAAAATCGACTCCTAGCTCTGGCTGCAACTGTTGAGAGAAAAAGTCCTTGACATCTTTATAAGGCCACATGTCCGGATGCAATTTCTTGCCGAGTTCCATGCAAACCTCGATATCCGAACGGGTCTCACCGACGCGCAAGGCTTCGTTGATCGCCCCCAGCACAACCGAATTGCGGCCGAAGTGGGTGATAACCACCCCATCGTGCTCCGCAAACGTCGGCAGCGGCAGGAAGACGTCGCCCAGCGCCATGGCCGTGGGAGTCATGAAACAATCTTGCACGACGTTGAACTCAAGACCCTTCAACGCCTTGTACCAACGCATTGGCTGAGCCGAGCACGTCCCGGCCAGGAAGTTGCTACTGTTGAACCAGCCCATCCGCAGAGGGTAGGGTTTCCCAGTTTCCAGGGTGTCCAGGGTTTCGTCGGGATGAGTAGTCGCCATAGCGGTACTCAGAGCCGGCCATTCCTTGGCGCCGATCCGTTTATCCCACAGTTCTTCCGATAAGTTGCGGCGGGTTTCCATTCGCCATTTACCGAGCAGCGCCGCTGGCGGTCCGAGGGTGATACCACCCGGGATATCCAGATTGCCGGTAATCGCGGCCAGTGACAGGATCGCATGACCCATCTGCACGCCGTTGGGGTTCTCGTCTGTTGCTAGTCCCCACTGGAACGAGACAGGCTTTTCGGTGGCAATCTTGCGTGCAACCGTAATGATCGTTTCCTTGTCAACCCAGGTAATTTCCGCTACTTTTTCCGGCGGGTACTCCTGGACGCGCGCCTTCAGGTCTTCGAAGCCGTAGGTCCAGTTTGCGACAAAGTCCTTGTCGTAGAGTTCTTCGTTGATGATGACATTGAGGAACCCCATGGCCAGGGCCGTATCAGTACCGGGACGCAACTGACAGACGTGCTCGGAGCGGGTACCCAGCCACGTCATGCGCGGATCGATACAGATCATCTTCGTCCCGCGCTTCATCATGTCGATCAGCGCGTGACCGAAGAAACCGTCGGGGTTGGAGTAAAGGGCCATCTTGCCCCATTCCACGACATACTTGGGCTGGACGTAGTTGGGATTATCAAAGCGATCCGGGAAATACCCGGCGTAATCAATTTCAGGATATCCAGCACCAAGGATGTAGTCGGTAATCGCACAACGCGGGCCGTAACACGCCCAGCCACTCCATGGATAGCAGACATTGGGCGTGCCGATTGAAGCAAAGCCCAGCGGATAGTAGTACAGGCAGGCTTCACGACCGGTGCCCCCAAAGACGACAATCGACTCAGCCCCGTGATCCTTCTTCAGTTGCTTAATCTTCGGAACAATGATGTCCCAAGCTTCGTCCCAGGTAATCCGGGTCCATTTGTCCTTGCCTCGATCCTCCGGGGCTCGCTTCATCGGGTACGTGATTCGGTCAGGATGGTGAATATATTCCGCTAGATCCAAACACCTCACGCATAGGCGGCCCTGAGTGATCGGGTGTTCCTCATCACCTTCGACGCCGACCAGTTTGTTATCCTTCACCGTCAGCCTCATGCCGCAAGCGACTGGGTGGTCTCCGGGGGGCGACCAGCCGCAGGTCCTTACGGTATAAGAGCCGTCCGCATTATTTGTCTTCCATTCTTTTTTCATTGGCTTCCTTTCCCCTTCTGCCTCAAACGTGACCTGGGCACACAACCTCGATCCTGTGCCACCTTTCACCTTGATCACAGTCGTATTGCGCCGGAGTCGGGTCACACGAGCGCTCGCGCTCGAGCGCCGGGTCGCTGCCTCCGGATCGTTGCGCAATTAACACTGCAATCGATCTGCCAATTGGAAGGGTCTGGCTTTGTTCAAACCCGCTAGTTGAAATTGAAGACACTTTTGTCTTTAAGAAGGTTTCGGCAGTTTCTAGTCTGAGGCGGGCAAAGCTTAAGAAAATGCCACCAGGATGAGTTGATGGAAGCGATCCATGTGGGCGCCGCCTGAGACCGTTCCGCCGGACGAGACCGAAGGATTCCAATCAACCGGCGTTATTGCCGCCTTGACTGCGTTTAGTTACAAAATAGACCTTCGCCTGGGGATAGGACTCCTTAATGGCCCGTTCGATTCTCAACCGATGAGTCCACAGTACCCCGTAACAGGTGCTGCATGTTTCCTTCAGGTGAATCCTGATGGACTCATGCTCGGTGGGACTCAGTTGTTCAACTATGCCGCCATCCGCCTCAATTCCGGGACGTAAAGCGGCAAGAATTTCTTCAACCCGGGCATTCATAATTCACCTCTATTATAGGAAGGCCTTCGCCGGTATTATAGGAAGGCCTTCGCCAGCCCTCTCCGCGCACCGCGTGTTTTCTGATCGCGACCCGTTTTAGCATCACGAATGTGCGTGTATGAACCGCTGGTGACCGGTCCCAAACCCGATCATCCGGGCGGGCAATGACTTTGCGACTCCTGCCCGCTGTGGTATTGCCATCAGAATGCCAAATAACGGTCGGTGACGAAGCAACTGCATGGAAAATTAGCGGCAGCCACCTCTTTTCAAGCTCAGAGCGGCGTTGCCGCCTTCTCGAAGCGACTAAGCCAGGCTCCGGACAAGTCAAAAAAGCGAGCCTTGCTTCAATTCACCTGTCTCAAAATAGTACGAACTTTCCCAATGGTCTCAGAACGCGACACCGCCCACTCTTCGGACTTGCCCAATCTCGCGGGCACAACCGACGGTCCGGGAACATTTCCCAACCCGTGCCCGGCGGCGGTTTGGCAAAGCCATTGCTGAGCTTTCTAGTATGCTGGGACAGAAGCACAAATGTGCTCACCAGCGCCGCGTTCGAGGGGATCGATCCCTTTCTGGGGTAATGGCCCTGCGAGGCGATCCTCTACCGAATTCGACCGCTGGACCCCAGGGGTCAGGCCAGGAGACTTTAAGAACATGAATATCCACAAACACGCGCTGCTTTTTTTTAGCAAAGTCCCAGAGCCCGGGCAAACCAAGACCCGGTTGACGATAGAGCATGAAGGCCTGCTAACCCCTGAGGAAGCCGCTGAACTTTACCGTGTCATCTTGCTCGATACAGCGGAGGTCGGTATGCATGCATTGGAACAACTGAACCGGGCGGGCAGCGTTTCCAACCAGAAGGACCGAATCGATAGCTATGACTTTGTGGTCTGCTCCGCGCCCGAGAAGGATCACCCCCGCATGAAGGAGATCTTTGCTGCGGATGGTCCCTGGCCTTTGCCCATCTCTTTTATCGCCGACGAGGGCGCCAACTTCAACGAACATTTCGACAGCGCCTTTAAGCAGTTGTGGATGATGGGTTATGAATCCGCGGTGTCGATTGGCGGCGACCTGCCGCAGATGACCATCAACAACTTGGTCCAGGCCTTTCATTGGCTCCGGCATTTCGAGCAGGAATACAACGGAGTCGGATTGGTGCATTGCCCCTGTCAGGCATGCGGCGTGTCCCTGGTGGGTATGACCCGGGCAACACCCGTAGATTTCGAAGGCATTTTTTACAACACCAACGGCGTCTCGGCCCTCGATGGCATCATCAACACCGCGCGCGAGAAGGGTATTCCAGTGGCGGCCGTGGAAACCGTGGCCGACATCGACACCGTCGAGGATCTTGCCCATGCTCTGAGCATGGGCCGTTCCCAGGAATACACCAGCCGCTTCCAACCCGGGGTCATGGTTCCCAGACGCTTTCTCGCTTGGGCCGAGCGGGAAGGATACCAGGTCTGCACGCCCCCCAACGAAAATCATGATCCCAGGAGGCTGATCGACGCCTAAGGTCAAAGTCAACAAATATCTAAACATAGCCACCATGAGTGGATCTGTTCGATTGGTTCTACTTGAAATCTGAGAGTCGGCGGTTGGCGTTTGTCTCTTCCTGATCACTTGCATCTGGATTGCGATGAATTTCTTCCACACTCTCTACTTCCCTGCTCGTCCGGGCCTCCGTCTCGCTCTCCGCTAGACCTCTGCGAGTGTCTTCCTCTGCGGCAATTCGCATCTGCTCATTTCGTCTGAGCCTGGGTTCCTCAAGAGTGGACCCGCGAAGCACTGCGGCACCGTCGTAATGACCATGAGATTCTCAGTACAGGTAGGTTCAGCTGTTCAGACATCCGGCTACAATTTACCGGGCCATGCTAATAGTGATTGGAACTTCGCGTGCACAAAGCAACGGGTTATACACGCAGCATATACGTTGAAGTTCTAATGAAATTGATTGTCTTCGATCGGGGTCTCCTAAAAGCGCTTTGAGCGTTCATGGGAACTCCGACGGTGACCGGAGTCTCAAGAGACGCCGGTCCGAGGGCCGCGCCGGAAACGACGTTACCTCCCCAACTGGAAAGGAGACAGCGTATCCATGCCATTAGTGCACTTGTATTCCCGCCCCTCAAGCTATCGCAAAGAAGCTCCACAACCGCCTCTTATGCCGCGATTACGGCTATTGCGGCTATCGGTAACGGATCTTTGTAATTTCCGCTGCCGCTATTGCATGCCGCTGGAGGGAGTGCCCAAGCCTTTGCATCGCTGCGTTCTTTCCTTCGAATGCTTGACGAGTCTAGTTGCATTCCTGTCAATCCAAGCAGGCATCAACAGGATTCGGATTACCGGAGGAGAGCCCTTGGTGCGCCCTGGAGTTGAGCATTTGATTGCGGAGCTGTCTTCACTCCCGGCAATTCAGGAGGTGTCGTTAACCACGAATGGTTCGCTGTTATCCAAGATGGCTTGGAAGCTGGCAGCGGCGGGGCTGAGCCGAGTCAACGTCTCGCTGGATTCACTCGACAAAGAGCGGTTCAAAGAAGTCACGCGGGGAGGAGATCTCGATCGCACCCTTGCCGGGATCAAGGCTGCGCAAACTGCGGGACTAACACCAATCAAGCTCAACGCCGTGCTGCATCGCTCCACCTGGCGTCAGGAAGTGCCGCGGTTGTTAGACTACGCAGCTGACGCCGGCTTCGAGATTCGCTTCATTGAACTGATGCGCACAGGGACAGAGCGTGCTTGGTGCGAATCGGAGTTCGTCTCGGTTGATGAGGTCTGCGCTGGTCTGGGCGTGGAGATTGTTCCCGTAAAGGAGCAGAATCAGTCACCCGCGCGAAGGACGTTGCTGAACTGGCACGGAATTCTTGTGAACGTGGGTTGGATCACGCCACGCTCCCATCCGTTCTGCAAGAATTGCGAGCGTCTGCGCATGGATGCACGAGGTCAGCTTCGCCGCTGCCTGATGGATCCGAAGACATTTGATTTGCCTCGTGTGTTGGCAACGATGAACGGTCTGGCCGTCAGGCAGGAGTTCCAATCCTATATTGCTGACAAGTTTCCGCCGCAGGCCATGGATAGCGCGTTTGCGATGAACCAGATCGGCGGTTAGGGTAGAGACCGAAGAGCTGGAGACAGCGCCGCAAGCAGGTATCGTGGGAGTATGCCTTGGGTTTGGTCTGAGCAAATGCGGGATTGCATAAGAGCAGTGCCAGCAGTACTAGTCCGTTTCGTAGTTGAGAATTGTCACAAAAAAGTAACTGCGGACAACCTGGCGTTAGGTCTTGGCAGACCAAGTCGTTGGCCTTTTCTTGTCCCTCAGGATGGAACCTACATGTACTGATTATTGTGCGGAGCAGTGGCTGCTGTTACCATCTCCGATTGAAGGAGCTTCTTTCATGGATACTGCACAAGTTCTCGCCTACCTCCACGCCCAGCGTGACCGTATCGTCAAGGCAATCGCCGCACTTGAAGCACTCGGCTGGACTGCCGCCGCCAAACTAACAACCAGCACAGCTACCAAAGCAGCCGCGCTTGCCGCTATAAAAACGGCCAAGCGCGTTGTCAGCCCTGAAGCGCGTCAGCGGATGGCAGAGGCGCAACAGAAACGTTGGGCGAAAAAGAAGAGAGCTGTGAAGGCCGCTGCAAAGAAGGCGTCAGCTGTGGCTCTTATGACTCCGGCACCAGTCGAGAAAGCCCCGAAGAAGGCCGCGCCCAAGAAAGCCAAGGGTGGTATCACCGCAGCCGGGCGCAAGAAAATGTCGGAAGCGGCAAAAGCACGCTGGGCGGCGAAGAAGTCTGCTGCGAATGCTCCAACTGCCAGGAAGACCGTGAGTGCATAATATGGGCTCCGAGAGGTGTCACTCTGGCACCTCCCAAAGCACAGTTGTCGCCTTCAGTGGCGGAGTTAAGTCGAGGTGAAATCGAGATGGCGAAAGTCGTGGTGCCATACGCAGAATACTTTGCCCAGACAATCCAGCGCATGGACGAGGAAGGATTGTTGCTTGTAACCGCGGGCACTGATGGAAAGCCGAACGTGATGACAATCGGCTGGGGAACCATTGGCTCGATTTGGGCTCGGCCAATCTTTGTCGTGCTCGTGCGGCATTCACGCCACACCTACAGCCTAATGGAGCAAATTAGTGATTTTACGGTCAACGTACTTCCAAGGGAACTGGCAGCGGCGGCCAGCCTCTGCGGAAGTAGATCGGGACTGGAGCATGATAAGTTTCAGGAGGCTCACCTGACGCCCATTCCAAGCCGCGAAGTACGTTCGCCTATTATTAAAGAATGCGTTGTGCACTACGAGTGTAGAACCGTAGATCGGGTTGACATGTTAGCCGATGCATTGGTGCAGAGCGTTCGGGAGCAGTTCTATAAGAAGGGTGACTTTCACCGAATCTATTTCGGAGAGATTGTGGCCTCTTACGCTGATGAGAACGCAACTCAGCGTTTGAGCGTTGAGGGACAGGGTCGCCTGCCTTCTCTGCCGTAAGTACGTCCACCACCCCTCGTACTCTTTATCGTTCTGGGGCAGGAATGCATCTAGCGCAAGTACTCTCTTGGGAAGGCCACCCTTGCTACACCTTGTTCACCGCCCGAGCAAATCTGTGAGTGTAGGTCCTGCCACTTGCGGCATCGTTCATGAATTTGCAGGCGCTTCGCTGGCGTCAGCTTCGCCTCCACTTTCTCACGTACTGACCTGGCCATATCGTCCAATGCTGAGGATCCCAGGTTGAGCCAGAAATATGCTTCCGCCTCGTTTTTCGGAACACCTGCACCATAGAAATGCCGTATACCAAGGCTAGCCTGAGCAGTGCCGTGTCCCTGCTCGGCTGCCTTGCGAAACCAGCGAACAGCCTCGCCGTCATCCTGAGGAACACCTCGGCCATCGGCATACAGATTTCCAAGGGCATACTGAGCCTCAGGGTATCCTTGTTCGGCAGCTTTCCGGTACCAATAGAGAGCTTGTGTGTCGTCCCTGGACAACTCCCCAAGCCCTTTCTCATACCCTGTGCCAAGGCGGTACTGAGCCTCCGCATTTCCTTGTTCGGCGGCTTTGCGGAACCAATACGCAGCTTGGTTGTCATCCGTAGCCAAACCCCCAAGCGCGTTCTCATACGCGAGACCGAGATTGAGTTGAGCCATTCCATCTCCGCCTTTGGCTTGCTCGATAAGGACGGCAGTACCTGAGTTCGCCAACATATTGGGCACGGTGGCTAGAAACAGTGTGAGAGGAAAGAGCCAGCGAAGAAAACCGCCACAAAAACGCATCGCGATGCCTCTGCACCTCACTGCCCTTATCGCTCACAGCAAGGATGCAAGCAACACGCTACAAAGTAGAGCGCGGCGACTCAAGCAAAATGTATCTCTGCCCGTCGCACGAAAGTGCGCCCGCCCTCCGTAAGGTCGTGCAGCGTGCGAAGAAGATGTGCTGTTGTATTAAGAGCTTACGCGCTGTCGGAAGACCCCATGTTCTCCGAGTCGGTGGGACACATCTGCCGGGGCGTACCCCTTCTCCGCCGGGTTTGGAGTGCATGGCCGCCGGTTTTCCTCGTGCGGCGGGTTCCAACTGTGATTACTGAAGCGATACGGTCTGCAACTTTTCTGTTCATCCTGGATTCAAACTCATTGAAGATAGAAGTCACGCGAGGCAGCAAGACGCGCCATAGGAGTTACAAATGCTCAGGTTCGTCGATGCGCTGTTCGGATGTGCTCACCGCCACTGCACATTTCCAATAACCGCGAAAAAGCCAGGGAGGGTTTCGACCACATATGTTGTCTGTTTGGACTGTGGCAGAGAATTCCCATACGACTGGCAGCAGATGAAAGTAGTCGCGTCGGCAAAGAACAAACGGCGTGAGGTAGCCTAAGCATCAGACAGCAACAAAGCTTCAAAGTCATCGCGCGCCGAGGTCGGGCGAGGGGTGTGTGTTCTGTTCCTTCGGGTCTGTGAAGTGTCCACCGATGCAGTCTGATGCTGTTGTCGATATCCGGATGAGAATGGTAAGGCGGGGCTCGTCCAGAGACATCGAAGCAGAGACATTGACCCAGCTTACAATCATGGATAGCATGCCTCTCGATGAATACGGTTGGCAAAACCATCCCGTTCACTGAGAGGAGTTCTGCGATGCACATGATATACATTGACGGCAGGATTAGGCCGGGTAGAACAATAGAATTTCTCGAAGCGTGGAACAGGGAGATTCTGCCTTTGATGAGAAAGCAGAGCGGCTTTGTTGACGACAATCTACTTGTAGAGGACAACACCAACGCAGGCATTGACCTCTCTTTTTGGGATACCCAGGAAGAAGCAGAACAATACCATCACGATGTGTTTGAAAAAGCGGACTGCAATTTGGAACGCTTACTTGAGGGCAAGTTTACCGTTCATATCTGCGGATGTGATGTGGAATGTTTTCGAAGCCTCAAGCACCACAAAGCTGCCTGAGCAACATCGACATCGCCGCCCCCCCATCCAATCTCCTGAGCGGCTCCAAAAACCCAACGCGAAGGTCTTACCGCTGCCACCCGTGCCCACGCCGCCATCGCTATCTTCATCATGGTATTCAGCTCCATGCGCGCGGGGAGATACCCAGGCGGTAGGAAAACTTGCGGGTGCTGCTGGCTTGTAATCACAGGCTCCGACGCATCTCCTATCTCCTTGGCCGTGGCCGGAAAATAATTGTCACATTCCTGAGTGGCCGATAGAATTGCGGACGACATGAAACATCTCTTGAAATGCACTGTTTTAATTTTTCTCACATCGAGCATTGCGTGGGCACAGCCGGCGAGTCTAGCGACAGCGCAGCATAACGATGCCCAGACGACGAACCCAACCGGCACCGTCTCCCTAGGCGGCACAACGGCAGCACGGCAGCCAGTGCTCGCCGATTCGAAGATTCTCGAAATCATTCACGAGCAGGGGACGATTTATCCAAACGATGCAGAGCGTGCCGGGGTTCAAGGCGAGGTGATGGTGAGGGTGTGGGTGTCCGAGATGGGTGACGTGGAAAAGGCCGAGGTACTCAGCGGTGACCCTCTTCTGGTGGATGCTGCAGTGAGCGCCGCCAGGAAGTTTAAATTTAAGCCGTTCATTAAGGATGGTAAACCCGTCAAGGTCACGACGAAGCTGTCGTTCGATTTCCATTTCTTCGATAAGGTGATAACCAATAGCTTGCCGTATGAGAACACGAAAGGCGCACGCGCGAAGACAAATAGTGCGCTTGGCGGGGATGCGGCCTCAGCGCTGGGAACCAGCACAGGAACTGATCTCCCCAAGCGAATCAAACTCGGTGCCGGAGTAACGGGTGGAATGATCCTCAGGAAGATCCAGCCCGTCTATCCCCCTGAGGCAAAGCGGAATCATATTCAAGGAAGCGTTGTCCTGCGTGCCGTCATTGGGAAGGACGGGCACATCAAAGACCTTACTCCTATTTCAGGTCCGCAAGAACTCATCCGAGCCTCGATTGGTGCAGTGCAACAGTGGGTGTATAGACCATATCTGCTAATGGGAGAGCCTGTAGAAGTTGACACACAGGTCACGGTCAACTTCATTTTGAAAGGTTTCTAGAGAACTTCACCCTCATTCCGCGATCCCAGCTTCACTGGCATTTTCGCCTCTCGCCAGCTACCTGAGACAGAAGCCACTTGTAGCGCAGCTAAGTGGAAAGCAAAATATTTGCCCTGGGATATCGCAAGCTCGAAGATGGCATCAAAGTAGATGCACATTATTTTGCTTCCAATTCTTTCGGTGCAGGCTATGGCGATTCAGAAATTAGACCCAAAGGAGCTGTAGCATGAAATATCTCGTTAAAATCTGCGCAGTTGTTGACTCCGAGTCCAGACAGAAAGCTGAAGGTGCTGCTATCAAGAAAATTGCAGCGGGTGGGTATGAGCAGATAGAAGTACTGGAGCAAGTTGCGAGTGATGGGGATAGCGTAGAAGCTCAGCGCGACGCTGGAATCGACTCCGCCATCGGAGATGAAGGGGAGGCTGCCTGAGGACGTGTGGGGCTCCTTTTGCACATGCTGGTAGATGGTACGTCCAGTACCTCCCTCCTGAGCGGATTGGAGATAAGATACGCAGCGGGAGAGCCTATGCCAGGTGAACAATCCTCAACTGCTCGGGCCGCACGCTCCGTTCGATGGAAAACAGCGGTGGCTTCGTTGGCCGTGGGAGCGTTGTTTTTCGCTCTTTGGCTCTGGCTTTTGCCGCAATGGCTTGGTTTCAAGGTAGAGATGGCGGGTACTGCCCGATGGAGACGGATTGCGGCGCTTCCATCAGTGCTGGGATTTGCCGTTGCCCTACGTTGCGTTTGGGATTTCGGCTGGACTGGACACGGCACCCCTGCACCGATAGCTCCTCCGCAGCGATTGGTAGCAGTGGGGTTCTACCGCTATGTGCGCAACCCCATGTACGTAGGCTTTGCAGCGGGCTGGGTTGGCCTGTGGATTGTATTCGGCCACGCCAACTCCCTGGCGCTTGCTGCCGTCGCGGCAGTTGCCTTGGTTGTGCATCTGTTTGTCGTCTTTTATGAAGAGCCTGCACTGCGCAAGAAATTTGGTGTGGAGTACGAAGAGTATTGCCGGAACGTAGATCGTTGGTGGCCGCGAATTCGAGGCTGGAATAAGTCGCATTGACTCTATCTCTGCACCGAGTTACTCAGGTCACCACTCCGGCGATTTTCCGCTTGCAATAATTCCCATACGGCGTTTAATGATGCGTACGGCACGCTCTCGTGCCAGAACCAGATGGGGGCACTGTCGAGGCACGAGGACTTTTTCAGGAACCCGCAAGCGGGTGAAGGAGGGTATCGTAGCGACGACAATCTCTGAAATTCCAATAGTTTTCAGCCTAGCTGCCGTGCCCTCAGACGGCGCTTGATAGCTTTCCTAAACAGGCCGGGCGTGGTCATCGACTGCGCCCGGTTTCGTGCGTTCAGCGCTGCACGGGATAAGTCGTACCTCTCCCGCTTAGGCTGCTTTCCCCTGATTTATGCGATGGACGGTGGATGTATTCACGTCGTAGGTTGTGACTTCCGGAGCGCCATCGCAGTAGTTCTGGATGATCTCTTTAATCTGGGTGAACTGCTCGCGGTGGTATCGTTCGGCATCTTCGCGGCTGTTCCAGAAACTCAGTACCCGCACTTGGCTGGGATCACTACTGGAAACGAGTATGATCTCGTCCTGGAAACCTTGCTGTTTGTTCAAAATAGACAGCACTTTTCCGCTTATGACGCTAGCCAATTCCTTTGTCTTTCCCAGTTTGGCTTTTAGTTCGACCACTCTTGTAAACATCGAGGAACTCCTTTGTCTGGGCAGGGCTTGTGAACGAGGGTTTCTAATTGACGACGACACTGGATGTTCACTCTGAGGCCGACTAAAGACTCCAGGTTGCATGTCACAAGGGTCGATGAATGCTTATGCTAAGCCACGGCTGACCAGCTACAACGCATTCCGAACCGCAACGTTCGGGTTCTCCGCCTGTTGTGACGGGTTGTATGCACACCATGCCTGGGCGATCGTCAATTCAGCGAGTTTGTTCGGTGTTTCATAAGTGCAGGGTCAGACACCGATACTTCTGTACCGATGCTCTCACCATCCAGCGATTGCAACTCTGAAACTTTGACGAGGGTGTTCGGAAGTGTCCACATTGCCGTGTGCTGTTTGACGATTGCCGCAACGGAGTTTTGAATGGTGTCTACACTCAGTTTCGGTTTGGCGTTCAACTTAGCCGTCATGTCTTCCACAACATCGTTCAGCGGTGCTTTGACGACGAAGCGCACCGAGGCCAACTGGCCAGCGACGAACTTTGCACTCCCGCTGACAAATTCCCCGGCAAATCGCAGATCGATTTCAGCATCTTGCCCGGCGAGCGCAGCCCGAATACTATTGCAGCCTTCCCAAATCATCGCGGCCACCAGTAATGATGGGTCGTCTCCGCCCTTCTTTTTGGCTTTTTCAACGGCCTTCTTCATCTTTGGGTCATTGAGACACGCCTGGCAATAATCAGTCGAAAGTATCCCGTTCTTCTCTGCCATTCTCGCAGTCGAGAAGAACTGTTGCGCTGATTCTCCGATTCGGTGCCCCTTGAATGTGGGCTGAGTGCTCTGAGTAGGTTCGCTATTTTGTCCCTGGGCTCGGACAAATGCCGCAGTTAGTACAACCACCGCAAAGAAAGTTAGAAAGCGTCTCAACGTCATCTGATCAGCTCCGGATGCTTCGAATAATGTCTGCCAACAGTCTACAGTGACCGGTTCCAAATGCCTGCATATCATGCTTGAGCGTGCGGGAAGAGTGACGGCCGAGCGTAAGAGCTACACCGAGCAATACTTGGACCAGGCGCAAGCGCGGGTTAGACGAAGGCCGAAGGTGAACAGGAACACTGACCAGAACTCGATTTCTGAAGGCAGGGTCACTGGTGGGCTCAGTCCTAAGTTGATTACTGCTCACACAGTTGGTAGCTGATTTTCTACTTGCAACTATTTCGGAAGAGAGTTTAATGAGCCCTACAGCACGCTCTTGTGCCAGACCTTAGACTGGGGCACGGTCGAGGCACGAGGACTTTTTTAGAAACCCACAAGAGGGTGAAGGAGGGTTGCCATAGAGACGACAGATATTGACATTCCAATAGTTTCCAGCCTAGCTGCCGTGCCTCAGACGGCACTTGATAGCTTCCCGATATAGAACGGGCGTGGTTATCGACTGCGCCCGATTTCGTGTTTTTGGATTGGGCTAGGCAGGGCGGCAAAACTTCGGCGTACTCGTTTGCGACTCCCTTATAGCGAGGATTCAACCTCAAATCCCCACTCTTGAAGAAGATGCTCGGGAATGAATTTCGAGTTCTTGTTGCGACTTGCCCACTCACGAAGACGGGTTGAAGTGATGTACTGCTCAGGAACAAGATTGAATTCGTGAGTAACCTTCTCGAATTCGGTTATGGTTGGAATCATCGGGCCATTCGGCTCCGGTTTGCCCCAATTAGGATTGCCACGTCTTTTTGCCATAGATTTCCCTTCCGCGATATAACGGTAAAAATCGAAATTTGTGGGTGATGTTTCTGGTGATGTTTCTATTGTAACTTAAGCGGCTCTTGGCGAAAGTCATGCGCGTCTATCGTCCACCATGCGGAACGCACTAGAATGGCATGGGAGAATGCGTGCCTTACATCTACATAGACAAAATCCTCAACGAATTGCGCACCGAGTTGCTCTCGGCCATGCATGCTGCGGTCGAGCGTGAGCTGCGAAACGGCAAAGTGGATGTGAAGCGGCTCTATCGCGCCTTCAATCGCGCGGCCACGGGAAAGTGCTCGAACCCTGTGCACGTCTCAGAAAAGTGCATCGAGAATTTTTCTGGAAACGTGAAGAGGCTTCGCGTCGAAGTGACGGACGATTAGCGGAGCGGGTGCGGACCTCTCCTTCGGCACGTTGTTCAACACGCTTCGCCACGAGTTCTGTCACCATCTCGACTTCCACCTGTCATGGATTCGGACTCGTGGCATACGCGAAGTTTCTACGGGCGTACCGCCGTTCTTTACCACCATCCCCGAAGCACACCATTGACTGGCAGCGCACGAGGCGGGGCCGAAGCCCCAAGCGCCAGGAGACCGCTCCGCATCGGAGTCACGATGTACTTTCGATCTTTGCGAGTAAAACTGAGATGGGAACAGGCTTGGAAAGACATTCAAAATTATGTCCCTGCATACGAGCCTTGTCGAGGACACCTGTCATGGCAGCGTTGCCAGAAATGAGCAGAATCTTGCATTCTGGATGACGCTCCTTGACGAGAACGGCCATATCCACACCGTTCAGCCCTGGCATAAAAACATCGCTGATTACCAAGTCCGGTGGGCCAAGTGCGATTTGTGCCAACGCACTTTCAGCGTTGTAGAACACGTGGGTTTCATGCCCAGCGCTCCCCAATATTATTGCAAGCAGGTCAGCTATGCATTTCTCATCGTCGACAATAAAGACTCGTTTAGCTGTCATTTTCTACTTTCTTAACGCCGGGGCAAGTGACGTTTATCGGGTGTGCATGACACTTGGATGCGCGGCTTTATAGAAATCACAAGCTAATCTGGCGATCCGGTTGTTTTGGTAAGGTAGGGACAGCCGGAAAACTCAAACGAAATGCGGTGCCTTTGCCTTCGCGACTACGCACTTTGATAGATCCGTTGTACTTGCGAACCAGTTCTTGCGTGACCCATAACCCAAGCCCTGTCCCAAAGTCCTTTCTTGTTGTAAAGAATGGCTCGAAAATGCGCTTAAGATGTTCTGTTCTGATGCCGTGCCCATCATCCGCTATGGTGAGTTGGATTCGTGGCTCGCTCCTGCTTGGGTGTGATAACCGTACAACCCGAATTTGCATCGTCCCGCCATCGGGGAGCGCATCTATCCCGTTCGCCAATAGGTTTGAAACAATTTGGCTCAACTCGCCAGCGTTGACGTAAAAGCATCCATCGCACCCCTCTCTGCAGGAACCACATTTGTAGCGGCGGCGAACCGTAAGGTTGCGACTCTGTAATTTTCCCGCGTACATCGTCAGCACTCCGTCTATCACTTTAGGAAGCTCAACAAGATCTTGGCTCCCATTTTCTCGGCAGAACCCAAGTGTTTGCTTCGTTATGTGAGCGGCACGGCGCAGTTCATTGTCTGCCATCGTAACGAGTTTCTTTGTCTCAGCCTTTAGCTCTGGGGCGTTTGCCACAAGGAATAAAGCATTCATCGCCCCCTCCAACGGATTGTTCACCTCATGTGCAATCGTTGCAGCCATACGCCCGGTTGCTGCCAGTTTTTCATTGCGGAGCAAGGCATCCTCTGCCAGTTTGCGCTCGGTGATGTTGGTGAAAAGGATCGCCACTCGGTGCTGTTCTGGTTCTCCAACTCGAAAAGCATAGAGGTCAAACCAGCGATCAAGGGACTCCGCAAAATCGACGAAACGGACTGGGTTTCCTGTGATCGCGACTTTTCCATAGACATCGAACCAGCGGGTTTCCATTCTCGGAACTAGTTCGAGAATGGTCTTTCCCGTGGCGTGGTTCAATCCGTTATGCCGCTCAAAGGCTGGGTTGACCTCTAAATATCGCCAATCGTTTGGTTTGCCGCCTTGATCAAACAATACTTCAATCACGCAAAAGCCTTCGTCGATGGACTCGAAAAGAGAGCGGTAGCGATCTCTCGAATGCCGCAATGCCCTTTGACTACCTCTCAGAGCTCCAATGGTGAACGACACAGACATGCCAATTAGGGCGAAAGCTAATAGCGACATCCAACCTAATCGCCGCCCTACTAGCGGAAAGTATTGTGCCTGAAACCCTACGTATATGTAGAGCAGTGAAAGTCCTGATGATATGAGACCCGGAACCTGTCCGCCCAGTAATGCACTAACGATTACCGCAAGCGTGAAAAGTGGGTAGAGCGGAACGAGGAACGCATACGCCACGCTGTACTGTCGAATGGAAGCCCCGGCGTTGCGCAGCAGGGTTGGGGTCCAGGAGAGCATGACCCACAACAGGTAGAAGCTCAGGAAGAAGAGCATCCAGACCGCTATGGTAGTGAACGCGCGGCCCTCGGTAAAGAGGTGCTTAACGGGCACGCCAGAGAGCTTCTTCTCGTTGCTGTAGAACTCGGTCTCCTGCTCTCCCGCCATCGCTGGCGAGATCCTGGAAATTATCTTCCTGATTGCCAGCTTGTCTTTCCCCTGGCGCACCAGGAATGCCAGCGATTCGGGAAGGAACATGGCGACCATCAAGCCCACAACGATCGGAGGAATGCCCCCCACCCAGAAGAGCGATTGCCATCCATGATGCGGAAGCAGCCATGCCGCCGCAAATGCGGCGATCACGGATCCCAGCGGCATTCCCGCCCACATCATTCCAGTGATAAAGGCGCGCCGGTGGCTAGGCGCATATTCGCATCCAAGAGCCAGCGCATTAGGAATGGCCCCGCCCAAACCGATTCCAGCGAGGAACCGGAACAGGGCAAGTTGCGGGACGCTCCCCACGGTAGTGGTCAGCATGGTGAAGAGTCCGAAGATTAGAGCAGAGATAAACAGACTTTTCTTGCGGCCCCAGCGATCGGAAAGCATTCCGATCATCATTGCCCCGATCAGCGGTCCCATCTGGCCGGCGCCAACCGCCAATCCCAGAGCAGTGGGGCTAGCATGCAGGTACTGGGCGATCTTGGGCAGAGTAACCCCGATCACCACGAGATCGAAACCGTCCAGGATAATCACAAGAAGGCAAAGGGTATAAACTTTGATATGGAAGGATGTGATTGGACTTTTATCAAAAACGTCCGTCACACACACGCTTCTGGCCGCCATAATATGCTCCTTAGGATGAGTGACGGCGAATTTTTGCCACCGTCTAAAAAATAATCTCTCGCACGTTCGTTACCAGACCGCTCGACCTGGATTCTTCCCCCAAAATCGATCTGAAGTCAGCTTAACCGGCCAGTCTCCGACTTCTATTTAGCTGTATTGGAGCGTGCCTGCTTCGGCGGTTTGCGAGTCGGTCGGCGGGAGCCGGCGGCGCTGTTAAGAAGAGAGCGGCAGGACATACAGCCATCCAGCCCTGTGCGAAAGGGCGCGACTGGGTCTTAAGCTGATGCGCCGCGTTTGAACGAGGCAGCTCTCAGCCCTGTCCGCGACGACGGAGACGAGGTGAAGGGCGCTGCGTTTCACATGGCCTTGGCCCGGGTGACTGGTACGATTCGCACAGCTTACCGGGGCCGCACGGTCTCAGTTTGACATGATGTGTCATTTTGAGAGGAAACTTACGGGCAATCCACGCTTCGTGGTCGCATCTTGTCACCGGGTACCAGTAGTTTTGGGTTGCCGGCAGCAGCAAAGAGCCGCCGCCGTTAACCACTCATCTCTGCCCCTCGAAACCCGCCCGAAACAGAGATAGCCAACGGATATAAGAAAAACGTTACAAAAGCTTCTCCGACGGACGAAGTCTCGTGCCCTTGGAATCCAAGCAGTTCTCTTATCTTACTCGGGCTTCTTTTCGTCCCCGGGCTGCGCACCCTCTGCCTTCTTCGCGGCTTCTGCTGCCAGCCTCTCGCTTTCTTCCTTCTTTGCGGCTTCTATCATGGCTGTAAAATCAGTCTTACAAAAAGGACACTTCTTCTGGAAGACTCCTCCAATCGGTATCAGCTTTTTCCCGCAGTTTGGGCAAACCTGCGCTTTCGCTACACCACCCGGCCTGAAACACATAAGCGACTCCTTTAATGTGAATAAATAAAATGAAAATGCCCGCATGACTCCCAGAAACTTCCAGTATTCGACTTCTCTGTCCAAGAGTCGCACTATGATTAAGTCTGGGGCTCCCAGAGGCTTATATAAATTGCTTGCAAATAGCCGACCATAGTTCGAATGCAGACCTCAGCAATTCATCCGGGGAATGGAGTACCGTGAGTAATTAGGCGCAGGCAGGCGCAGGTTTTTCTAGATATTTCCGTGTCTTCTATTCGTTAGGAACGAAGTTTGCTTCGCCTACTGGATGAAGGCGTGCAACATGGTTCCTTGGAGAGGCCGCGATTTCTTGACGCCTGGGAGCAACAGATGTGCTGGTCATGCAATCCGTACTGCGGAGGGTGCAAGCCTCCTAAGCCGAGACCGGTCCGTTGTCCATTTTGCAATGTCTTCAACTTCCCCGATCGGACGAGTTGCATCAGATGCGGCCATGCCTTGCCTCCTGTGCCCCGACCGTCTCCCGTCATGTGCCTCTATATCGGCGAATCCTGCGCCAATCCCTGCCAGCGCTACAAAAAGACACCAGCCGAAGCGGAGGAGCCCTATTGCCTGTGGCATACCCGCCCTGAGGACTGACGGCGGCCCTCCGAAGGATAGGATCCTCCAGCAGCGCTGCGGGGGCGCCAGTTGGCAAACACATCTCCGCCTACAAGCCGAAACGCATGCCGTCGTACGCGAGGCTCACCTGCGGATGCTGAGATATCTTGTTCCGCAAATCTTTGTCCGTGATCGGATTAGCGTAGTGCAGCGCCAGATGGGCTAAAACTATGTGCCGTGCCGCAACTTCTCTTCCCATTTCGATCGCCTGATCTACCGACATGTGCTGGTCCGGAAACCAGTTTTCATCGTGAAATGTAGCGTCACATATCAGCCAATCGACTTCCGCCACTGCCTTCTTCGTCGTCTCGGGCAGTCTGGCCGTGTCAGTGAAATAGGCCAGACGCTTGGTCCCCGATTCAAGCAGCAGTCCAGCGGTCTCGCAGCCGTGATTGGCCTCCAGAGGCGTGATCCTGATGTCGCCAAATCGGAAGCTCGTGCCGAACTCCCACGGTACGCAGGACAGGCAGTCGAGCATGTACGGAAAGGCGGCTGCGAACTGGCTCTCGGCCGACGGTGGCACCGCGAACCCTAGAGGCTCGTTGCGCTGCAGCCTTACATAATATTCAAGCTCTCCGAGGCCACCGAAATGGTCGTAATGCCAGTGGGTCAAGATAACCTGGTCAATCTCTTTGATTCCTTCTCTGAGTAACTGTCCGCGAAGGTCCGGAGATGCGTCGATGAGCAGAGTACCCCCATTCGCAGCAACAAGCGCCGCGCCGCTGCGGCTCCGGGCAAGAGTAGGGTCACTGGCGGCTTCACGGCAGGCGCAGCAGCAGCCTGCGTTCCCTGTCTACCTGTTGGAGCAGTGCCAAGCGTTCGTTCTCAATCGACTGCCTGACACCCTCGTCTGTCACGCACTGTGCTCCTGGTCGAGCACGTGGACATTCAGCGCCATCGGCCCACGTCCCGCATCGCCCAACTCGAAGCTCACCCGCCAGCCGGGAAACAACTGGCGGCGCTGCTTCCCCATCCCGCGAATCTGGGTGAAGTGAACGAACACGTCTGGTCCGCCGTCGCGGGCAATCCACCCATAGCCCTTGCTATCGTCGAAGGAGGCGACGGTGCCCTCCATCGCGTAGGTGGGTTTACTCTCAACTTGCTCGTCGTTAAGCTGCATGAAAGTCACCTGACTCCCGCGTGAAGTGCTGCCGACTGTCTCCCCACGGTTGTGTTGATGTTGTCGTAGGCCAGTTCGAAGAAGGCGACGCCGGGCACTTCGGGTAGGTCTCCGCTGAACGGATCGCCGGTAGCTAGGATGAAAGCCTGGTCGAGCTTCGATTCCTCAAGCTCGTGGATCAACTGTCCGCGCGCTTCGTTGGAGAGCATGTCGGCGCGGTCGATCACTACCAGACGGACGCCGGTTACCTCTGCCAGCGCAACCTGGAAGGCGATGCCGAAGCGGAAGCGTTGCGACTCGGAAAGCTGGTTGAGCTTCAATCCGGACTTGCCTTCAAGATGCGCAACCGTGATCGAGTAAGGATCGAGAGACAGGGTGCAGTGGAATCCGAAGCGGGCCAGCACTCCATTCATGCGCGCCTCGAAGGCTGGGAGCTTTCCGCCGACCAATGCGGCCTTGAGCGGTCCCTTGTCGCCGAAGTAGCTGCACAGCGTTTCTAGTTCCTGTACCTCGACTTCCAAATCCGCGCGCTTCTTCTTCGTCTCCTCAAAGGCTTTGACTTGTTCCTCGTAACGGACGATCTGCTGCTCGATTCCTCTGCCCTTCGTGATTCGCTCTTCAAGAGCTGTGATTTCCGCATCGATCTCGTCGGTATTGGCAGCCGGATACTCAGGTTCAGTCAGGTCTCCCAGATCCTTGATGGTGGTCTCGGACGCCAGGACCTTCGGCATCGCCTGCTGATGCCGGTCTAACCGTCGCTGAATCTCATCGAAGTTTGGCAGCTTGGCGCGTGTGTCCTGTAGCGTCTGCAGGTCGTCAATCAAGGTTTTCGATTCCTGGCTGATCTCCTCCAGTCGCTTCGAGTGGTCCGGCAGGTCGGTATAAGGACGGTGACAAGTGGGGCATTCCGTCTGCACCGGCTTGGTTAAATTGGCTCTTTCGGAGCGGAGCGCCTCCTGCTTGGCCTTGTTGGCTCCTATCAGGGTGTCGAGCTTCGTGGCTTCGCTGCGTCCCTTCAACTGCTTCTGCAGGCGGGCTAACTCATCGCTGGTATCAATCAGCCAACCGCCCATCTCTTTGACGATGTTGTGCGCAGTGTCGAGCTTGTTCTTCTTCTCGACGTAAGCCGCCTTCTTCTTGGAGTTGGATTCCTGCACGGCCAACACGTTCCGGCTACGGAGGGTCGTCAGCTCTCGCTTCCTATTCTCCAAATCGCGGATGACTCCGGATACTTCCCCTAGCTGGGGAGTGTCGGCTGGCACTGCTGGCGGTTGTGGGTCGCCAAAGGCTTTCAGGGTGCGCTTGTCCTCGGCCCGCGCATCGAACACTACCTTGTAAATCTGATCGACCGCAGCGGCATTACTGACTGATGTACAGTGCTCCAGCGAGACCAGTCCCAACAAGGAGACCATCTGGGCATCGATCTGCACTGGATCGGAGGCCAGCGCCCCTGCCAGCAGTGCCTTCTGCTCCTTTTCGCTCATCTCCACAAAGCGATGTGAGTCGAGCACGGCGGCCAACACGTCGATGGGAGCAAGGTGCGAAGCAATCCACTGCTTTGCCTGCGCTCCCAGATGTGAGGTTTCGGCGTGGACGATGTGATTCATACCTGCGCGGTTGCGGCTGGCTTCAATCTTGAAGTTGTCGGCGGAGGCGACAATCTTGAATTCCTTGCCGCCCGACTGGATGAGGTCTTCGGCATCCCGTCCGGCAGCATCGGTGACATCGCAAGAGGCGGTCAGCGCGTACTTGAGCGCCATGGCAATCGAGGACTTGCCAGCCCCATTGGTCGCACGCACCACATTGATGCGGTCCAGAAAGAACTGGCTGTTTTTGTGAGAGCGGAAATTGGTAAGTGTCAGTTCGTTGAATTTCATGTTCCTAGCCTTCCTCTTCTTCGTCGTCGGATTTCCCGATGTGCCATTTGTTGGTGGCAATCGTCACCACGATGGAACTCATCAGGTCGGAGAGTGCCTGGCGTTTCTTGGCCTTCAGCAGCGGTTTCAACTCGGTTGAGCCGATGAATACCTTCGACAACAGGTCCTCGCCGGTCTGCTTGGCCCAAGTGATCAGGCCCTCAATCGTGGTTTCCGCCGGGAAGCGTTCTTTATTCACCAGGTCGTAGCCTGCGGTATAGGGTTGGCCGTTTGAGTCCTTGATGGTGACGGGGCCATTGGCCTGCACATACTCACGCAGGATGGTCGCGTTCTCCTTGCGCGCCTGATCCATGAAGACGGCATACCGCAGCCGGTCCTCGGGCGACTGCTGTACCCACGGATTGATGGAAGCGATCGGGCAACACTCCGATTGATTTGCAGCCGCCGCAATGCCCGTGGTCTGGGCGACGAACTGCGCTCGGATCGAGGCCGACATCTTGGGGCACCACGCGCAGTGGTTTCCGGGCATGGGGCTCAACCTCTGCTCGGCCGCCAGCGCAAGATCGATGTCGCCATTGGCAAAGTCAATCGTCTCGGCAGCGTCGTGGAGCTTTAACTGCCGCCGCCGCTCGGTCAGCACCATGGCTTCCAGTTCGGGGACCTGATCGCGGGTGAATACCACGTCGCGGGCGAGCGTGCCGTAGCGGACAAAGCGCAGCACGAAGCGAATCTTCTCCAGTCCCGGATAATGCTTGAACAGCAGCAGCGGGTAGAGATGGGCCTGAAAGGTGTCAGCGTCGATGGCGTTGAAGTAGCTCTTCCAGTCGAAAATCTCGGCTTCGTTGTAGGCGGTGAACTGAACGAAGTCGAGCGTGCCCTCGAAATCGACGCCCATCTCCGTGCGGTGGCCCCGGCGCACGGGCTCCTCGGGCATCTCAATCGGATTCAGCTTTTTGTCCAGGGCGAGGTACATCTCGACGCCCAGAACCTTTTCCGGGTCGATCACCAGCACATCTTTCAGGCTGCGCAGGATCTCGAAGGTTTCCATGCCGACGCCGGTGGTAAGCAGGGTCTCGAAGTGCGCCGGGTCGCTCGTCTGCTTGGTTTTCACCAGGTGCTCGATGTAGGCGGCGATGCCGTCGTGGACTTCAATGCCGCGCTGCTTGAATGGGTTGTCGGCTTCCTCGCTGCCGTTGATCACCCGATCACGGTAGAGGAATGGGCAAGCCATGAGCCCTTGCTTTGACTGGCTCAGTGGCGGAGCCGTGACGTTAGAAGCTCCAGCGGTTGTCATTGCCTTTTCCTTTCTCCTCGACCTTCGAGGTGCTCTGTTGCGGTTGGTTGAACATGTCCTCGGGGAAGTCGTCATCGGTGATCGTCATGCCGTGAATATTCGGCTCATCTTTTGTCTGTGTGGGTTGGGCAGAGGTCGGTGTCGGCTCCGGAGTGGATTGCGCAGCGCGCGCAGAGCGGCGTGTCGCAGGTCTTCCCGCCTCCGATGGGGTGGTCGCAGAGCTTGGTTGATGGTTGGCCGCAGAACTTGCACCGTTGCTGTTGCCGCCGGCTGCATTTGATGAGGGTGACGTTTCCGTTGTCGTCTTTCCGGGTGTCGCAGGGCATGACTCTCCTTTCAGTGCGGGGGATGGAATCTTCTCGATCAACTCCTGCAACTTCCCGGCGTACTTGCTGATGTATCCCTGACGCCATGCCTGGTTGCGGTCGGGGAATGCCGCCTGCAACATCTCGTCGGCCTTGCTGCGCAGTGCTTCCTCGGGGTCTTCCTGACTCTCGCTCTTGTCGTAATAGAACTCACCAGCAATCTCAGAAGCGCGCTCGGTTTCGTCTTCCTCAACGTCCAGCACCGCGCCCTTCAACTGCTTTTGCAGTCCTTGGAACATGCGCGCCGTATTGGACATGGTGGTCATCAGTTGCGGCATGTCTTTGGCCGCCAGTTCCAGCCCGAGGACGTACTTGGTGCCAGTCTTCGAAACGCCGCCCTGCTCATACGTCGAGGTATCGGGAGAGACAAACAGCTTGCAGGAGATGCCCATGAGACGGCCGCCGGTGACGGCTTGCAGGTCGCGCAGGGCAGAGGAGACCTGCATGATGCTCTGGTAGCTGGAGGTGTGAATCCGGCAGATGGTGCCGAGCGTGGGGAAGTCCTGCAACATGAAGTAAAGGTCGCCGGATGGCTTGCAGGCCGCAGGCTTGCCGTTGATCGACTTGGCATCCTTGCATCCGCCATTCTTGCAGGGACCGTTCCACGTCTGGAACTCGCCTTTGTACTCGCCGCCGATCTGCACCCGGCGTTCAGCCTTTTCGCCATCGCCCTTGCACCAGCAGCGAGTTTTGACAAAGGCCGCCATCTGGGTGCGGAAACACTCGTCGGGATCGTCAGACATAAGGATGATCCAGAACGATTTGCAGTCAGAGCCGAAGTGATCCTGTTTCTCTTCGTCAACCACCCAGGAGATGTCGTTGCCGTCCATCTCTTTACGCAGGAAGGCAAAGTGATCGAGTTTCTTGGGATAGTTGCGGCCTTCTTCCGGGGCGAGGCCGATGGCAACCTTGGTCGTCACCGTGCGCCGGATATGCAGCGAGCCGTCTAGTTGATGCGTGAGGCCAATGATGGGCATTTACTCTTCCTTCCCTTCGTGGATTTACTTTGCAAATCCGGTATAGGGCCACAGTTCAGCGGCGACGACGGCGCACAGAATGCCGATGGTCATAAGCGCCACCGCGTACACAAGGCCGGTGATTGGGTTATTGGGCGTGTTGGGAATAACGAGTCTCATCGCTGTCAGTCCTCGTCCTTGTCGTCGCGGTCGGCGCAGTGGCAGGGGATCGAGCAGCAGTCGCTGCAATGCTCGGGCGCATCGTTGCCGCAGTTCGTGCAGACAACTCCCGTGCGCGGGTTGTCGTCGTAGCCGCAGATGGGGCAATCCGCCGAGCCGACCGTCACCCACCCATCGCCGTCCCACCGCACCGGGACGGCGTACTTGTAGCCACACGTCGCGTCGTTGAACTCGCCCGTGCAGGTGATCAGGGCTTGGAAGTCGTCCGAGCCACAGGGGCCAGATTTGCCAAGTCCGCGGTTGACGAACTCACTGCACCGGGGTTCGTCGCCGTCGCACTGGCGGTCAAGCATCGACTGCGTAACACCGGCAGGTAGATTGCTCTCGGACATTGCTATGCCTTTCCCTTCTTGTGGGTCAGAGCGGTGCAACCACTCGCGTCCACGTACTCAGCTACCGGAGTGTCGAGCTGGGTCAGAGCGGTGCAACCACTCGCGTACACGGTTTTCGCTACCGGAGTGTCGAGCTGGGTCAGAGCGGTGCAACCACTCGCGTCCACGTACTCAGCTACCGGAGTGTCGAGCTGGGTCAGAGCGGTGCAACCACTCGCGTACACGGTTTTCGCTACCGGAGTGTCGAGCTGGGTCAGAG